>ENA-OQKY01000471-OQKY01000471.1-human-gut-metagenome-genome-assembly--contig:-NODE-471-length-39670-cov-6.022406_pt1 | contig 39670 bp, 32 predicted proteins | sample MGYA00242652_ERZ504805 | MGnify/ENA primary metagenome ERZ504805 (study PRJEB26092, sample SAMD00036400) | human gut metagenome | host: Homo sapiens | study: EMG produced TPA metagenomics assembly of... | reverse complement strand
AGGGGGTTATCAGTATTTTAGAATTTAAACCTGTAACATTGGCACAAAAGCCTTTGTTTGAAAGCTATATATCAAAATCACATCAAAATGGCAGCGAATGTGCCTTTTCCAATCTTTTTGTCTGGCGTGACTGCTATCATATTTATTGGTGCGTAGCGCACGATTTCCTGCTGCTGAAGGTTAAACGCAACAACGTTGATTTTTACATTCAGCCTTTTGGCGGACGCGATGAGGATTTGCCGCGTCTTATGCAGGAGCTGAAGGAGGAGCATCAGGGCAAACCGTTTGAAATGCATGGTATCTATGATTTTACCAAGGAGCGCTTTGAGCGCGTGATGCCTGGTCTGACATATGAAGAAGACCGCGATAACTGGGATTATGTATATCTACAGGAAAAGCTGGCAACGCTTTCCGGCCGCAAGCTGCACGGGCAGAAGAATCACTACAATGCTTTTGTCAAGGCGCATCCGGATTTCGTTTATGAGCCGATTACTATGGATAATATGATGGAATGCTTGAACTTCGGCGAGCGCTGGTGTGATGAGCATATGGCGGAGGATCCTTCGCTGCTGTGCGAAAAATATGCTATTCAGGAGGCCTTTCTGAGCTTTGAACAGCTGGAGCTGCGCGGCGGTGCAATCCGTTTCGACGGTAAAATTCAAGCATTCAGCTTTGGCAAGAAGATTAACGACGATACAGCGGTGCTGCATGTAGAAAAGGCGCGTCATGATGTACGCGGTTTGTATACTGCTATTACGAAGGAGTTCGCCGCTCATGCCTGGACGGATGTAAAATATCTCAACCGTGAGGAGGATATGGGACATCCCGGTCTGCGTGAGGCAAAAATGGCGCTGCATCCGGAATTTATGGTGAAAAAATATAATGTAATTATTGGGTGAGGTAGCTTATGATTTACCGTGTCTTGAGCAAGGAGCGTATGTACCAGGCGGAAGAGCTTTGGGATTACTGCTTTGAAAAAAAGACGGAGCCTTTCTTTCAGTACTATTTTGAGCAGTACTGCGGCAAGGACAATATGGTTATCGGTGGCTTTGACAAGGCTGGCGAGGAAGAAAAGCTGCGCACGATGCTGCATGTAAATCCCTATATGCTGCATTTGCGCGGGCAGGATATGCTGGTGCCGTATCTTGTGGGTATTGCCACAGCTCCGGAAGCACGTGGACAGCACCTTTTGCGTCCGCTTTTGAAAACTGCCTTTGAGGTGCTGCGTTCACAGGGCTTTCCCTTTGTGACGCTGATGCCTATAAGTGCCGGAATTTATCTGCCGTACGAATTTGCTTATTGCTATTATCGTCATGAATACAAAATGCCTTTGGCAAAGCTGCAAATTCCTGCAATTGGTGATGACCTGTCGGTAGAATGTCTGGATTTAGTTTCCTTGCTGCAGTCTTTGAAGGTGGCAGATGCAGAAATGCAGTTCTGCAATCCTTTGGCAGATGTTTACGCAAGTGTTACCGCAGCATGGAACGGTGTTCCGCAGCGCACTGCTTTTCAATGGCGCAAGCTGTTGTCTGTAGTTACGCAGGAAAACGTGTTGTGCGCTGTTGTCTATCGCGCGGGGGCAGCCGTGGGCTATATGCTTTACTCACTGACTGATGGCACGTTCAACGTGCAGGAGCTGCTTACGCAGGATGCTGCGGCGAAGAACCGTCTGCTGCAATATGCCGCAGGACACAGAAGCGAAGCTCAGGAGTTTTGCTGGCTGGCGGAGCCTTGGGATAAAACATATCTTAGCTTTGCGGACCAGGCGCTTACAGGCAGACTGCAGCCGTTTATGATGGCGCGCTGCCTTGATGCGCGTTTGGCGCTCGCCAAGCTGCCGGTAGCAGAAGATATGAGCAGCGGCAGCGTTGTTCTGCTGCTTACGGATAAGATGATTGAGCGTAATAATCATCTGCTGCAGCTGCGCACGTCACCGGGTAAGCTGGAGGCAGTCAGCACGCTGGAGCAGGAGGATGTTACCATGGATATGGGCGCCTTTACCCAGCTTTACTTCGGTGCGTTCAGCGCTACGGAGCTGTGGGAGGCAGGGCGCATCAAATGCAGCGATGTGCGGAAGCTGCAGCTGCTCGATGAGCTCTTTCCTAAATGCCGCACTTATAATAACGAATATTTTTAAGTTTATGCAGGCTGCTTGGTAATCCGGCAGCCTGTTTTTTGGCAACAGAAAACCCATGCCTTACTTAGCGTAAAGCATGGGCTGATTTTTTGTCTGTACAGAATTTATTGTGCTGTAATTTGTTTTTCCATAACGTTATAGGCTACATCACCGTCATGCGGCTGACCATTGACCGTTACATTACCATGGAAGGCTGCAATTTTAGTCTTCCAGCAATAACTGCCGCTGTCTGCGGTAATTTTATTGCTGTTATCATTGAAAACAAGATTGCCGTTTACATAGGCAGTTCTGTCGGAATGATATACATCTACCTTATCGCAGGCAAAGCTCATATCGCCGAAGCTCAGATGAATATTGCCCTGGCCGTGAACCTCCATAGCATAAAGATATACCTTAGTGGCATCGCCGGTAATGGTTAAGGTAGTGTCATGTGCGGGGAATTGTACAAAAACGTGTCCCTGCAGGTCATATACACCGGTGAGCGGGTTAAAGGTACGGCTGTCACTCTTGATTACCGGATCGGCAAAGCACATAGAAGGCAGCATCATAACAAGCATAGTTAATATTAAAAGTAATTTCTTCATGAATAAATCACCTCTTGTAGCATGAAAAACAGGAGAAATTTTAAGTGTACTCTTTATTATAGTATTTTTAGAGAATCGGCGCAAGCGTTAAAAAAGATTTTTTTAGAAAAAAAGAGGATTTTTCCTTTATACATTGAATATAAATTATGTGTGATATAGTAGTTGGAGGCGGAGAGGGTAATGAACGGAGATTTTGAAAACTTTAAAGAGCAGGTGCGCAGCACAGCTGATATGGTAGAAATAATCTCCGGTTACGTGCCGTTGAAAAAGAAAGGCCAGAACTACTGGGGCTGTTGCCCGTTTCACGGAGAAAAAACACCGTCCTTTTCGGTGAACCCCGGCAAGAGCATGTTTTATTGCTTTGGCTGCCATGAGGGCGGAGATATTTTTAAGTTTATTATGAAAATCGAAAACTGCAGCTTTATGGATGCATTAAAGCTGTTGGCCGGCAGATACGGTATTCCGATACCGGAAAAGCAGAAGACGGCCGCCGAAATTGCGCGCGAGAAACAAAGGGACAGCATTTATAGTGCTAATGAACTGGCGTCAAAATTTTTTCAGGCTTGTCTTACAAAAACTGCTTACGGTGAACCTGCCCTGGCTTATCTTGCAGGGCGCGGAATCGGCAAAGAAATTATTGCCGGCTTTGGCATAGGCTATGCGCTGAATAATTTTACCGCGCTTGTCAGCTCTCTTGCTAAGCGCGGCTGTCAGCCGCAGGTGCTGGAGGCTGCCGGACTGGCGGCCCGTGGGCGTGACGGCTATTATGACAAGTTCCGCAACCGTGTGATTATTCCTATCCGCGATGCGCGCTGACGTATAGTCGGCTTTGGCGGCAGAGTGCTGGACAACAGCACGCCTAAATATCTGAATACAGCGGAAACGCAGTGGTTTAATAAGCGAAGGCTGCTTTTTGGTCTGGATATAGCTTTGAAGGCTATCCGCAAAAGCGGTCGGACTGTAGTTGTCGAAGGTTATATGGATGCTATCAGCTTGCATGCGGCAGGCTTTGATAATGTTGTAGCATCTATGGGAACGGCCTTTTCCCAGGAGCAGGCTAAGCTTTTGCAGCGTCTGGCGGATGAAGTAATCTTCTGCTATGACAGCGACAGCGCAGGCCGCAAGGCTTCGGTGCGGGCAGTGAGCATTGCTCGGGAAGCAGGCTTGAAGGTGCGCATAGCAGGTGTACCTGACGGCAAGGATCCCGACGAATATGTACGTCAGCATGGTCATGATGCTTTTGCACAGGTGCTGGCGGCGGCGCAGAATGGTATTGATTTTCAAATAGATGAAACTATCCTGCAAAATAATATTGCTAATTTAGCAGGAAAAGTAGAGGCTGTGTCGAATATACTACCATTCCTATTAGAATGTCAAAATGAAATTGAAGCGTCGGAGCATATCCGAAGGCTGGCACAGCGGCTGACTATTGATGAAGGCCTGATTGCGGAAGAATACCGCAAGGCAGCACGCAGAGGCGGCAGACAGCAGACTGGGCAGCCGACGGTGATTCCGGAGGAAAAAAGCGCCGGTATCGGTCAGCAGGCGGAAGAACTGCTTCTGAGATTGCTTTTGGAGCAGCCGCAGCTGTGTGACGAATGCTGTGCGGAGGTAAAGGAAACAGGCTTTGAAGATGCTGTGCTGGCACAGCTGTTTGACAGGTTGTGCGAGCTTGGCACCGCTTATACAACGGATAAGCTGAATAATGTCCTGGACGATGCGGCGCAGACAGCGTTGGCGCGTATTTTGGCACATCAGCTTCCGGAGGGAGATATGGATAAGCTTATGCAGGACTGCCTCAGGCAGATGCGGCGGCTTCGTCTGGAAAAAGAATATGAAAAGCATCGTCTGCTGGCGGATGAATACGAAAGATCGGCAGATGAGCGTTTTCTCAGTGAATTAATGGAAAGTCAAAGGATAAAGAATGAAATCAAAAAACTCTATGGAAACCAAAATAAATAAGGAAGGAGGGGACACCATGGCTGCAGCTACTAAAATAACGCAGGAGCAAATTGATGAGCTTATCCGCAAGGGTAAAGCTAATAAGGGTGTTCTCACCTATGGCGATGTAATGAACCTCACCAATACTTTGGAAGATATCACGCCCGAAGATGTTGAGCATATCTACGAGGTTATTACACGTAAAGGTCTGGAGCTTGTTGATGATGACAATGCCTCCGACGAAGATATACTGCCTTTGGTAGGAAACGACGAAGATAATGATGAGCCCAGCAGCAGCGAGCTGGAAAACATGAGCGTTCCCGAAGGCATCAGTATTGACGATCCTGTACGCATGTACCTTAAGGAAATCGGCAGAGTACCGCTGCTTATCGGTGAGGATGAGGTTAAGCTCGCTAAGCGTATGGATAAGGGCCGTCAGGCAGAGCGTATTCAGCGCGGCAGAATGATTGAGCTGGAGGAGCCTGCTTTTACTGCTGAGGACAGCGGCAGCACATTGGTTGAAAAGCTGCGCGAGAGCTTGAAAGAGGAATGGCAGATTACTAATATGCGTTCTGTTTTCCGTGTAGCGCAGATGATTAAAAAGCGTCAGAGCGTAGGTCAGCCTTATACTGTTGACGATTACGAGGACCTGATTTTTGAATTTACCAAAGATGAGCGTCTGCATCTGCAGCGCCTGATGGCAGAACAAAGATGTCTGATTCCGGGCTGTGAGCAGTTCGTAGTAACGCGTGAAACAAGCGATTTAGATGATCACAAGCTTTATCAGATTAAGGCTATTCTCAACGAGCTCAGAGAGCGTATGAGTGACGGCAGAGAAAAGGATTCCGCTGTTGTTGAAGCTTACTGCAATCTGGATGAGGATTTCGAAAAGCTGTTGAAAGCAGTTGCACATCAGGGTGACGAAGCTAAGCAATGCTTGTCCGAAGCCAACCTGCGTCTGGTAGTAAGTATTGCCAAGCGTTATGTCGGTCGCGGTATGCTGTTCCTGGATTTGATTCAGGAGGGTAACCTGGGCCTGATTAAGGCTGTAGATAAATTCGATTATAACAAGGGCTTTAAATTCAGTACCTATGCTACATGGTGGATTCGTCAGGCGATTACCCGTGCGATTGCCGATCAGGCACGTACTATCCGTATTCCCGTACATATGGTGGAAACCATTAACAAGCTTATCCGTGTTTCCCGCCAGCTGCTGCAGGAGCTTGGCCGTGAGCCTTTGCCGGAAGAAATTGCCAAGGAAATGGATACCTCTGTTGATAGAGTGCGCGAGATTATGAAAATTGCGCAGGAGCCTGTTTCTCTGGAAACTCCTATCGGTGAGGAAGAGGATTCTCATCTGGGTGATTTCATCGAGGACCACGATGCACCGGCACCTGCCGACGCTGCTTCCTTCACTTTGCTGCGTGAGCAGCTGGAGGAGGTTCTGGAAACGCTTACTATCCGTGAAAAACGGGTATTGGAGCTGCGCTTTGGTCTGGAGGACGGCCGTAGCCGTACTTTGGAAGAGGTTGGCCAGCATTTTGGCGTTACCCGTGAGCGTATCCGTCAGATTGAGGCTAAGGCATTGCGCAAGCTGCGTCATCCCAGCCGCAGCAAAAAGCTGAAGGACTTCTTGGAATAATAGTTGACAAACAACTATATCTATTATAAAATAATACTGTTTGGTAGCTTGCATGGGCCTATAGCTCAGTGGTAGAGCCGCCGGCTCATAACCGGCTGGTCGTAGGTTCGAACCCTACTGGGCCCACCAATACCTTACATCAGCAAAACGAAGTGAACGCAGGTCGAAAGGCCTGCGTTTTTAATTTTTATGAGTTGACATTTATCTGCTTATAGTGACATAATTAAATAGTTATCAAGAATGCAGATTCATTTCACTGAATAAGTTTGAATAATTACCAAGGAGGCAAGAATGTTTACTTTAAAAAATGGTGACGGTATGGTTTGGCCTGACGGCAAGCGTATCGCCGTGATGGTTACCTTTGATTTTGATGCGGAGCTGCTGCGTAAATCTGTAATCGGCAAGCGAACAATCGGCTTTTCCGATACAAGCAGAGGTCAATATGGTCCTGATGAGGGCTTGAAGCGTTGTCTGGATATGCTTGAACGCCAACAGCTCAAAACTACCTTTTTTGTTCCCGGCCGCATTGCGGAGCTTTATGCAGATAAAGTGCAGCAAATAGCGGATGCAGGACATGAGCTTGCCTATCACGGCTATTTGCACGAAGCCTCTGTAGATATGCCTGCTGATGAGGAAAGAGAAAATATGGCCAAGAGTGAAGCGCTTCTGGAAAAAATAAGCGGCCGCAAGGTTGTCGGCTATCGCGGTCCGCTGGATTTATTGCCTAACTGTGCAATGCAGCTGATGGCTGAACGTGGATATTTATACGGGTCTACACTTAAGGATTGCGACTGGGCGTATGTGCATGAGGACTACCCGCTTGTGGAGCTTCCTACTGAGCCTACGCTGGATGATTTCTCCTGGTTCTATTTTTCCTATGCTGATGAAGCTACTATCACATGCAGTTATCCGGTGGACTATGTTTACGATATCTGGAAGGATAATTTTGACGAGCTTGCCAATGAGGGCGACAAAATTTTTGTGCTCAAGCTGCATCCGCAGCTTATCGGCCGCAGCAGCCGCGTGCGCATGCTGGAACGCTTTATTGCCTATATGAAGGCGAACGGCGCATGGCTTGCAAGCTGCGAAGATGTAGCGCGTTACGTAAAGGAGTTTTATGCTAAACGTGCGGAAGGAGGCGAAGCATGATGAACTGGAACTGGCCTGATAATAAGCGCATTGCTTTACTGCTTTCCTTTGATATTGATGCGGAAACTCTGTGGCTTACACGCAACGATATCAATGAACGTCATCTGGTGCACATGTCCCGCGGTCTTTATGCCACGAAGCAGGGCTTGCCGCGCATCCTGAAGATGCTGGAGGAGGAAGGTCTTAAGGCAACCTTTTTCACTACTGCCTATACTGCTGAGATTCATCCGGAAATCATTCAATACATTGCAGCGCAGGGACATGAAATCGGCTATCACGGTTATCTGCATGAAGTAAAGGATACCTATGAAGAAGAAAATGCGCTGATGGATAAGGTTGATGCTATCTTCCGCAGCCTTACCGGCAAACGTCCCGTAGGTGTGCGTATGCCTGATGGTATCTTGCATGATTTTCATAAGCAGCTCTGGCTGGACCGCGGTTGCATCTATTCCTCCAACTGGCGTAACAATGACGGGCCTTTCCTGCTGCAAATAGACGGCAAGGAAATACCTATCGTTGAACTGCCGAAGGACGGCATTGTTGATGATACCTCCTATGATATGTATACTCTGCAGCATCCGGAGCATTATTATCTGCGCAGCGGACGCGAAATGGTGCAGATTTGGCAGGATGAGTTTGACGGCCTGGCAGACGAGGGCCGCATCATTAACTTTGTTATGCATCCGCAGTTTATCGGTCGTCCGGGATATGTTCGTGCATTGCGTTCATTTATTCATTATGCAAAAGAAAATGGAGCCTGGATTACTACTGACGAAGCCTGCGCTAAACATGTTTTAAAGCAGAAGGGTTATGATATTGAGGTTCATTACTGATTGAAAAAAATCTGTTGGCAGTGTCGTTGATTCTATGGTATAATAATTCATTATATGAGCAAGTTTACTCATTAAATGTACGGAGTAAACAGATATTAAAAATTGAGAGGGGTTTTTCTAATGAAAAAGTTTACAATGAAAAGTATTTTTGCTTTCCTGGCAACTGCAATGCTGGCTATGATGCTGGTAGGCTGCGGTGGCGAGAAAAAAGATGCTGCAGCTGATGCAGGCAAGGGTGACAAATGGGTTGTTGCTATCAACTCCACCTTCCCGCCGTTTGAATCCGTAAAGGAAGGCACCAAGGATTACCAAGGTGTTGATATTGATATCGCTCACTACATCGCCAAGAAGATGAACAAGAAAATCGAATTCACCGATATGAAATTCGCTTCTTTGGTACCTACTCTGCAAAGTGGCCGTGCTGATGTTATTATCTCCGCAATTTCTCCGACTTCCGAGCGTGAAAAGGTTGTATCCTTCTCCAAGCCTTATTATTTCCCGATGAAGGCTATTCTCTGCAAAAAGGGTGCAGGCTATGACGCTATGGATAAACTGAAGGGTAAAAAAGCCGGTGCTTCTATGGGTACTACCTATGCTAAAGAGCTGAAGGCTGTCGGCGGTATCGAAGTTGTTGAAATGGATACTACTCCGCTTGTTGTTCAGGATATTAAAAACGGTCGTCTGGCTGCAGGTCTGTTTGATTCTTCCCAAGCTGCTGTTTTCGTAAAACAAAATCCTGATTTGGAGCTGCACGTTCTGCAGGGAACTGTAGTAAAAGACGATACCTTTGCTATTGCACTGCCGAAGGATTCCAAGGATGTTGAAAAAATCAACGAAATCCTGAAGGAAATGCGCACCAATGGCGAGCTGCACAAAATTCTCGTAGCTCATCTGGGTGAAGAAGGCACTAAAGAATATGAAGCTGCAATTGAAAAGCTGGATATTGCAAAGCTGTAAGAGGTGAATTGAGCAGATGTTAGATTTTTCCGTTCTGGAGCCTTATATACCGCTTTTGGCAACCGCTGTCTGGATTACGCTTAAATTTACTTTCTTTTCTACAATTATGGGCTTTTTCGGCGGCTTTATCCTGGCGCTGATAACCCTGTCCAAAAACAGAGTTCTTTCCTTCCTGGCGAAGGTTTATATCTCTGTCTTCCGCGGTACACCGCTTTTAGTACAGCTGATGCTGATTTACTTTGCGACACCGCAGCTGACAAGCTATACTATTTCTGCCCTGGAGGCAGGCGTGCTTTCCTTCGGCCTGAACAGTGCCGCATATATTTCCGAAGCATTGCGCGGCGGCATTCTTGCTGTCGACAAAGGTCAGTGGGAGGGAGCAATGTCCTTGGGTGTGCCTAAGCATCGTTTCCTGCTGGATATTATTCTGCCGCAGGCTATTAAGAATGCATTGCCTTCTCTGGTAAACGAAAGCATTATGCTGCTGAAGGATTCCAGCCTTGTTTCCGTTATCGGTGTTGCCGATACGCTGCGTTGGGCGGATCTGATTCAGGCTAAAACCTTCCGTGCGTTTGAAGCCTTTATCGTAGCTGCTGCTGTTTATTATGTTTTGGTTATGGCCCTGAACTTTTTGGGCGGTTTGTTAGAAAAGAAGGTGCGCGTCAGTGATTGAGATTCAACACCTGTCTAAAAGCTTTGGCAATTTAGAGGTCCTTAAGGATGTTTCCCTGACAATAAAAAAAGGTGAGGTTGTGACCATTATCGGTTCTTCCGGTTCAGGAAAATCTACGCTGCTGCGTTGTATCAATCTGTTGGAGCAGCCTACCGGCGGAGCGATTTTATTTGAAGGTAAGGACATCGTAAATTCCAAAATTAAAATTGAAGATATCCGCAAGAATGCCTGCATGGTGTTTCAGCATTTTAATCTTTTTGCCAATATGACTGTTCTGGAGAATATGACCTACGCTCCCCGTGTAGTAAACGGTCTGTCCAAGCAGGAGGCAAAGGAAAAGGCTATGAAGCTGTTGGCTAAGGTCAATCTTTCCGATAAAGCCAATGAATATCCCAGCCGTCTGAGCGGCGGCCAGAAGCAACGTGTAGCGATTGCCCGTGCTTTGGCGATGGAGCCGAAGGTACTGCTTTTGGACGAGCCTACATCCGCACTTGATCCGGAAATGGTCAAGGAGGTACTGGATGTTATTAAGCAGCTTGCCAATACCGGTATTACCATGGTTCTTGTTACCCATGAAATGGGCTTCGCTAAGGACGTTTCGGATACCGTTTATTTCATGGATGGCGGTTATCTGATTGAAAGCGGTACGCCGGATGAAGTATTCAACCATCCGAAAACGGAACGCGCGAAGAAGTTCCTTGCTTCTGTTTTGGTATAAGGATATACGAATGAAAATATTTATAATTAATCCTGACTTTGGGGTTACTCCTGAGCAGATGGCAGCACGCTGTCATCTGCTCAGTGTGCATGTAGGTCCGGATGTGGAGCTGCACATGGAGTGCCTTGTTGAAAATCATATCGAAATTGATTCTGCTCTGGATGCTGCGCTTGCTGCGCCCGAGATTATTACAATGGCTGTGCGTGCGGAAAGCGAAGGCTATGACGCAGTCGTGCTTTACTGCTTCAGTGACCCCGCGGTGGATGCCTGCCGTGAGGTGGTAAGTATACCTGTAGTGGGCGGCGGTCAGGCTAGCTGTCTTCTGGCTCCGCTGGTAGGCAGGCAGGCCGGGCTTTTGCTGGCAGATACGACACGCTATGCGGAAAAGCAGCTTTTTGTTGCTCAATGCGGTGTTGATCCTGCGCGTATTGCTGCAATCGGCGGCATTGAGGCCCGCGGTGTCGATTTGTGGGCAGAGCGTGAGTGTGTTCTGGACCTGCTTACGGAAGCCGGCAAAAATTTGCTGGCGGTAGGCAGAGTGCAGGTACTGCTTTTGGGTTGCTTATCCTTTTTAGGTTTGGCGCACCCGCTCAGTGAGCGTCTGGGCGTTCCTGTTGTTGACCCGGCGGTGGCACCTGTGGCGCTGGCAGAATGCCTTGTGCGGCAGGGACTCAAAACAAGCCGCAAGGCTTATCCTGCACCGCCGTTGCGCAAACGGACGTGGCAGAGCGGCCAATTATAAACAGCTTGCTTTTCTATAGGAAATAGTGTAAGATAATATTAGTATTAAAATCTTAAGAAGAGAGGTTACTGTTTTAATGAAAAAGAGCTTACTGACTTTGATTATGGCTTTGGTTATGGCTTTGGCTTGCGCAACCAGCGCTTTTGCGGAAGATTTGGGTTATGTAAATGTTGAACGTGTTTTCCGCAGCTATCCTGATATTCAGACTACTATGAGCGTTATCAATCTGGAGCGCCAAAAGGCTGAAAATGAATTCAATGAAAAGGCTCCGAAACTTGACGACAAGGGCAGACGCGAGCTGGGCGAAAAATTATCCGCTCAGGTAGATAAGAAGGAAGCTTCCCTGCTGAATCCTATCCGCGAAAAAATCCGCAAAACTATCGGCCAGGTAGCAAAAGCTCATGGCATTGCTAATGTAGTTGATGCAAGTGCTGTTGTATTCGGCGGCAAGGATCTGACTGAAGAAGTTATCGCTGCTGTTGCTCAAGGCAAATAAAGGCTAATATTATTGAAGGCTGTCGCAGGCAAGCGACAGCCTTTTTTAATGAGTGTGTTATAATATAAGTGCATTTTAGGCGAGGTGAAGCTGATGGCGCACTGTCCCTTTGATTTTTTTACTGACGGAAAGAAACATAATATCTGCCTTGTTGGCGGCGGCGGTAAAACGACGGTTATGTATGAACTGGCAGCGGCTTGGGCAGCCTGCGGACGCAAGGTGCTGGTGTTGACGAGTACGCATATCCTGTGCCCTGCAGATGGCAGCTTTGCTGCCGATGTGCCTGCTGTGCAAAATTTGTGGCAGCAGCGGCGCTATGCCGTTATCGGTACGCTGGAGCTTGCTACGGGTAAGCTGACGGCACCGCCGCAAAGCGTGTATGAAGCGCTGAAGCTGCAGGCTGACGTAATTTTGTGTGAAGCCGACGGCTCCAGACATCATCCCTGCAAGGTGCCTGCGGAGCATGAGCCTGTGCTTTTGCCTGACTGTGACATGGTACTTGCTGTTGCAGGCATGGATGCTTTGGGCAATTCGCTGCAGCAGGCTTGCCAGCGTCCGCAGCTGGCAGCAGAGCTTTTAGGCTGCGGCGCAGAAAAAATACTTGATGCACAGATGCTGACAGTGCTGCTTTTGTCTGAGCAGGGATCACGCAAAAATGTAGGAACACGCACTTATTATATTGTCTTGAATAAATGCGACCTGATAAAAGCAGCGCAGCAGGATGAAATGCTTCGGCTGTTAGTGGGTGCAGGCATGGACGAGCGAAGAATATGGCTTCGTGAAAGGGGAGATAGCAAATGCTGAAGATTATTGTACGCGGTGGCGGTGACTTGGCAACAGGCGTTATCCATCGCTTGTGGGGAGCAGGCTTCAAAGTTTTAGTGTTGGAATGTGCCAAGCCTGCGGCGATTCGTAGGCAGGTAGCGCTGTGCGAAGCGGTGTATCAAGGCAGCGCTCAGGTAGAAGGTCTGACTGCAAGATTGATAAATTCACTGCCTGAGGCAGACGCTGTCTGGGAGCATGATGAAGTACCGGTGCTGGTTGATGAAGCAGCGGATAGTGTGCATGCTTTTGCACCTGATATTGTGATTGATGCGATTATTGCCAAGCGCAATCTTGGTACAAGCAGTACAATGGCACCGCTCGTAATTGCCTTAGGCCCCGGCTTCAGCGTGGGCGCAGATGCCGATGTGATTGTAGAAACGAAGCGCGGTCATAATCTGGGACGCATTATCCGCAGCGGCAGTGCTGCACCTAACAGCGGCGTGCCCGGTAATATCGCAGGCTATAGCAAGGAGCGTGTGCTGCACGCACCCTGCGCAGGTGTTCTGCACGTTGTTCATGACATTGGCAGCATTGTGGAAAAGGGCGAAACTATTGCAACTATTACCGACGGAAGTAATCAGGTGGCGGTAAAGGCAACACTGTCCGGTCTGATTCGCGGCATGATTCGCGATGGCTTTGCTGTTACCGAAGGCTTTAAAATTGCCGATATCGACCCACGTAAAGAAGAACTGGCCAACTGCTTTACGATTTCGGATAAGGCACGCTGCATTGCCGGCAGCGTTCTGGAATTAGTTTGCCGTTATGCACAGGAGAAACAAAAATGAAGGATTTAATGAAAAAAATACAGGCGCAGGCTTTGGATTCGCAGCCTTGCTATCTTGTTGCATTGATTGAGAGTGAAGGCTCTACTCCGCGCACCAGCGGCGCCTATATGCTGGTCGGAGAAAAGGGTTTGCTTTACGGAACCATCGGCGGCGGCGGTATGGAATATGCGGCGCAGCAGCTGGCACAGCAGCGTCTGCGCTGCGGTGGCGGCAGCTTTGTCAAAACGTTTGACCTTTCTCCGGTAGCAGGTATGGCCTGCGGCGGCAGCTGTCAGGTGCAGTTTTGTTACCTGCCTGTGGGTGAAGAAACTGGGGATTTGGCAGAGGAAGCTCTTAGTGCAATGAAGCAGCGTGCTCCCTGGTGGTTTTTACTGCCTTTGGGTGAAGGCAACGCACTGCCGCAAATAAAAAAAGACCTGCAGCTTGCAGGTCGCAGAGGTGTAATCAGTATAGATGGCTGCGCTTATTATGCGGAGCAGTATGATTATGACGGTTCTGTTTATGTTTTTGGCGCAGGTCATGTTGCGCGTGAGCTGGTGCCGCTTTTGAGTCATCTTGGCTTTAAATGCATCGTGCTGGATGACAGGGCGGAGTTTGCGGATGCGGCAGCCTTTCCGCAGGCGGAGCATGTACAGCAGGTTGATTTTACTAAGCTGCAGGAGATTTGCAGCCTGACGGCTAAGGATTATGCGGTAGTAATGACGCGCGGCCATGTGCATGACGCTAATGTGGAGCGTTATCTGTTGACTACGCCGGTCGGTTATATCGGCATTATGGGCAGTAAAAATAAAGCAGCTATGGCCAGAGCAGCTTTGCTGGCAGACGGTTACAGCGAGCAGCAGCTCGCGCGTGTGATTACGCCCATCGGAATCGACATAGGCAGTGAGACGCCGGCGGAGATTGCGGTGAGTGTGGCAGCACAGTTAATTAAATTTAGAGCAGAACGCATATAAAGTATAGGAAGCACATAAAAACTCATGAGCACCTCAACGTAGCGAAAGTACGTCGTCGGTGCTCATTTTCAAATTTATCTTTTGAATTGCGAACAAAAAAGGCTATCTGATAAAATTTATACGGATTTTCTCTGTAATTTTCTTTACAATATTGCCTGATATGCGATAAAATATATGCATGAAAAAATGAAGGGGTGCTTATATGTCTAAGTTTGTTAAACTGTCCGAGGAAGCTTATAAGTTTGAGGGCAAGCTGTCTTTGAGCTCGGCTATTCCTTTAGGTCTGCAGCATGTTTTGGCTATGTTTGTCGGCAATCTGACACCGGTTCTGATTATTGGCGGTGCCTGCGGTATTGTCGGCGGTGCCGGATTTGAACAGCTGCAGGTTGTTTTGATTCAGAATGCGATGATTGTTGCAGGTCTGGTAACTCTGCTGCAATTATATTCCGTTGGTCCCTGCGGTGGCAAGGTGCCTATTATCATGGGTACAAGCTCCGGCTTTATCGGTGTATTTGCCGGTATCGTTGCAACCTTGGGCAGTGGTGTTGTCGCCTATGGCGCTATTATGGGTGCCTCGATTATCGGTGGCGTTTTTGAAGCGGTGCTCGGCCTCGTGCTCAAGCGCATCCGTCGCTTCTTCCCGCCTGTTGTCTGCGGCACTGTTGTACTGTCCATCGGTCTGTCGCTGATTTCCGTAGGTATCAATTCCTTTGGCGGCGGCTTTAAGACTAAGGACTTCGGTTCTATCGAAAACCTGCTGCTTGGCTTGTTTGTACTTTGTGTTATTCTTTTCTTCAAGCATGGCACTAAGGGCTTTTTAAGCTCTTCTTCCATTCTGCTTGGTATTATTGCAGGCTATATCGCTGCGATTTTCATGGGCTTTGTGCTGCCTACAACCGCAGTTACTCCTGACGGAGTAGAATACACCAAATCCTGGGTACTGCATTGGGACAAGGTAGCGAACGCATCCTGGTTCGCTGTGCCTCAGCTTATGCCTGTTGATATCGTATTTGATATGCGTGCTATTATGCCGGTATTGATTATGTTTGTTGTTACCGCAGTTGAAACTGTCGGTGATATTTCCGCCGTTGTCGAAAGCGGTTTGAACCGTGAAGCTACGGACAAGGAATTGTCCGGCGGTGTTATTTGTGACGGCATTGGCTCTGCTATTGCTGCTGTCTTCGGCGTACTGCCCAATACTTCCTTCTCTCAGAATGTAGGTCTGGTTGCTATGACGAAGATTGTTAACCGTTTTGCTTTGGCAACCGGTGCGGTATTTTTGATTCTCTGCGGCCTGATTCCCAAGCTGGGCGCTTTGGTTTCCATTATGCCGCAATCCGTTCTGGGCGGCGCTGCTGTAATGATGTTCTCCTCGATTGTTGTCAGCGGTATTCAGCTGGTTACTAAAGAGAAGCTTAACCCGCGCAGCCTGACGATTATTTCCGTTGCTTTAGGCGTTGGCTATGGCATGGGCGCTACACCCGGCATCCTGGCACACTGCCCGGAGGCTATGCGCATGATGTTCGGTGAATCCGGTATCGTTCCGGCAGCCTTTGTAGCAATTCTGCTGAATATTATTCTGAATAGGGGCGAAGACGCTCAAGCTTAGTTTTATCCTGCTGTGTATCTATATCCAGCAGCTCGTTGATATCCTGAACCGGTACTTTTACTACCAGTTCAGGATATTTTTTTGTCAGTACGGAACCACCCTTGTCCTGTGGCAGCTGTTGCAGCTCGTCGGCAAATTTTGCAGGGAAGATAATGGGATTGCCGGGAGTTTCTTCGTAATACAGGCGATGAATTTTTTGCGGCTGAGCTAAAAAGCTTTCGGCGAGGCGGATGAGCGAAGCCTGCTGCAATAACGGCTGGTCGGCAACGGCAAAAAGCAGGCCCTCGGTCTGTGGCAGCTGCTGCTGTATATATGATGTGCCAAGGCGCACTGTGTCGCTCAGATAGGGCTTGTCGTGGAGCAGGCAGGGGATTTGCTGCTGCGCGCATATATCAGCAACATCCTTATGGCGTGTCACAACGATGCGCTTGGGGAAAAATCCTTGGCTGATATCAAGGATGTGCTGCAGCATGGGCGCTCCGTCGATGGCTGTCAGCAGCTTGTTGGCGCCGAAGCGGCGGCCTACGCCGGACGCCAGGATGATGCAGGCTATTTTAGAATATTTTACGTTCATAAAGTTACCTCACGGTTTTGATTATATATCATTATTATAAGACTGAATGGTGGTGCTAACAAGCGGGGGAGTACCGGTTAGCGGAAGAATATATTTTATCCGCAAAAACAAAAAACTCTGTAACCGAAGTTACAGAGTTTAGTTTCAAGTGGTGGCCCTGGCAGGATTCGAACCTGCGACCTTTTGATTCGTAGTCAAACGCTCTATCCAACTGAGCTACAGAGTCACATCAGCGTTGCTATTGTTTCAAGCAACAATGATATTATAGCGAAAAGTACGCTTCTTGTCAACACTTTTTTCAATTATTTTTTAGATTTTTTGCCGACAGCTTTTTCTTTGGCAGCAGGCTGATGCTTTTCCAGCCAGCCGCAGTAAATGAAGAAGCCTAAGGCAACGAGGAAGAAGCCTAAGCTGGTTGCCTGAGCGGACTTCAGTCCGAACATCCAGGGCTCGGCGTAGTCACCGCGCAGCATTTCCAAAAAGAAGCGGACTACGGAATAAAGCATGGCGTACATACATAAAGCCTGACCGCGTGCATGCTTTGTAGTGCGGAATAAAAGCAGCAGGGCAAAAATGACGATGTCCAGCTGACCTTCCCAAACCTCTGCCGGCCACAGGGGTACGGGGCCGTAGGTTTTGTAGGCCAGCGTGCCTTCCGGGTACAGAATACCGAAGCTGCCGCCGGTAGGTGTGCCGAAGGCATCGCCGTTGAGCAGGTTGGCCATGCGTCCGATGGATTGGCCGATAAGCAGAGAAGGCGAAATGATATCCGCCAGAGCTACCCAGTCGATGTCATGCAGCTTGCAGTAAACAATGCCGGCAGCAATGCCTGCCAGCATACCGCCTTGCACGGCCATGCCACCCTGCCAGACGAAGGGGATTTCCAACAGATGATGGCTGTAGTAATCCCAGTCGAAGAAGAAAACATCCCACAGCCTGCCGCCGATGAGGCCTGCAAAGCCGCCGTAGATGCCGATGTCTAAAATATGCTCGTGCCAGCGTCCGTCCTGCTTAGCTAAAAAGTAGGCAGTGCCGGTGGCTAAAAATATTGCTGTACAGAGCATCAGACCATACATGCGTATGGGAAAATCGCCGATAAAAAAGAGATATTGATGCATTATGAATAAGGCCTCCTAAAAAATCTAACTAATATTTTAACACATTCCGGCATTTTTATCAGCGAAAAAGTTGTGATTTCTTTATTCAGAAAGCTTATTGAATTTAACAGCGAAGATAGTATTGTGTGACATGTTGCTTATGTCATTATCCACAGCGTCAATATTATGATATAATGAGGGAAGCGATATGAGCTTCAGTGAAGCAAAAAATAGAGAAAGAAGGTCTGCAAATTTATGAAAGCATTAACTTATATTGAACACGGTAAGTTTGCTCTGCAGGAAAAGGCCAAGCCGCAGCTTGTTTCTGCGCGTGATGCTATTGTGCGCGTAACGCTGGGAAGCATCTGCACCAGTGATTTGCATATCAAGCATGGCTCGGTACCTCGTGCTGTGCCTGGAATTACCGTGGGCCATGAAATTGTGGGCGTGGTGGAAGCGGTCGGCGCTGACGTAAAAACCGTGAAGCCCGGTGACCGCGTGACAGTGAACGTAGAAACGTTTTGCGGTGAATGTTTCTTCTGCAAGAAGGGCTTTGTCAATAATTGTACCGATCCTCATGGCGGCTGGGCGCTTGGCTGCCGCATTGACGGCGGACAGGCGGAATTTGTGCGCGTGCCCTATGCTGACCAGGGGTTGAACAAAATTCCCGACAGCGTTACCGATGAGCAAGCGCTTTTTGTGGGCGATATTCTTGCTACCGGCTTTTGGGCAACACGTATTTCGGAAATCACCGAGGAGGATACCGTGCTGATTATCGGTGCAGGTCCGACGGGTATCTGCACCCTGCTGTGCGTTATGCTGAAGCAGCCAAAGCGCATCATCATCTGCGAGAAGGATGCGGCCAGAGCGGAGTTTGTCAGCAAGCATTATCCCGATGTACTGCTTTGCGAGCCTGAGGAATGCGAAGCATTTGTTAAGGAGCATTCCGACCATGGCGGGGCGGACGTTGTGCTGGAGGTTGCCGGCGGTAGCGACACCTTCCAGCTCGCGTGGAAATGCGCGCGTCCGAATGCTATCGTAACGGTTGTGGCGCTCTACGATGAAGCGCAGAGCCTGCCTTTGCCCGATATGTACGGCAAGAACCTTATTTTCAAAACCGGTGGCGTTGATGGCTGCGACTGTGCGGAGATTCTGCGCCTGATTGAAGAAGGCAAAATTGATACCACGCCGCTGATTACGCATCGCTTCAAGCTGGCGGATATCGAGGAAGCTTACCGCATTTTCGAAAACAGATTAGACGGAGTTATCAAGATAGCGATTACCGAATGATTTTTTTTGCAAAGTATGTTCTAAGAGGGGCGATTTTATTATGATTAAGCATATAACAACAACACCGGCAAAGGCCTTAGAAAAATTAAAAGCAGGCAACGCCAGATATATTGATGCCAAGGTCAACAGCGAGGACATTTCGCAGGCAAAGAGAACAGATACCTTGGTTAACGGTCAGAAGCCTTATGCGATTATTATTACCTGCTCTGATTCTCGCGTAATTCCGGAGAATATTTTTATGACAGGCATCGGCGAGCTGTTTGTTATCCGTATTGCCGGTAATGTGATTGATGAGCATCAGCTGGGCAGTATTGAATACGCTGCCAGTCATCTGGGCGCACCGTTGATTGTTGTTATGGGGCATACGCATTGCGGTGCGGTGCATGCTGCAATCAATCATGATCCGGAGGGCTATATCAAATTTATTACGGATAAAATCAAAGCAGCGATTGGCGACGAGTGCGACCCGTATAAGGCTGCCTGCCTGAATGTCAAAAGCTGTGAAGCGGAAATCGAAGCAAGCCTGGAGATTCAAAAGGTTGAGCATCAGGAAGGCTTGCGCGTTGTCGGTGCCATGTATCATCTGGAGAATGGTCTGGTAGATTTTATCTAAAGCAGATTATTTTGAGCTGCCTTAAGCTTAGCGTCTTAAGGCAGTTCTTTTTTGTAAGTAAATTTCTCAAAATTCGCAATAATGTGCTTGACAGAATGGTGGCTTGAATGTATTATGTATACATAATACAGATTTCGATTAAAAGCAGCTTTTACACGCTTTTGAAGAAGGAGGCAAATGTATTATGCGTAAAGAACACGACTTTTTAGGTGAATTAGAAATTCCTGATAATGCATATTATGGTGTACAGACCATGCGTGCCATGGAAAACTTCCAGATTACAGGCTATACTGCCGATCCGCTTTTTATCAAAGCCTTGGGTATGGTCAAAAAGGCTGCGGCCTTGGCCAATATGAAAATCGGTCTTTTAGATGAAAAAATCGGCAATGCTATGGTTCAGGCCTGCGATGATATCATCAGCGGCAAGCTGAACGACCAGTTCCCGACCGATCCGATTCAGGGCGGTGCCGGAACATCCTTCAATATGAATACGAACGAAGTAATCTGTAACCGTGCTTTGGAAATTCTCGGCCACCCGCGCGGCGATTATAATTATATCAGCCCTAATAACCATGCTAATATGTCGCAGTCCACTAACGATGTTATTCCTACATCCATCCGTGTCTGCGCTCTGATGCGCGCCGAACAGCTTATTATTGCCTTGGAAAACCTGGCGGATTCCTTTGATAAGAAAGGCGAGGAATTCAAGGATGTACTGAAAATAGGCCGTACGCATCTGCAGGACGCTGTGCCTATTACCTTAGGTCTGGAGTTCAAAGCCTTTGCTTCCTCCATGCGCAGACGCAGTAGCTGCATCCGCCGTAGCTGTGAGCTGCTGCACACCATGAATATGGGCGCAACAGCAGTCGGCACTGGCCTGAATGCTGATCCCGAATATATCAAAGAGGTTTGCGAACAGCTTACGCTTGTTACCGGCGAGAGCTTCACTACCGCGGACAATCTTGTTGATGCTACCAGTAACACGGATATCTTCACCGATTTATCCTCCAGTTTGAAAACATCGGCACTTTCGCTGATTAAAATTTCCAATGACCTGCGTCTGATGGCCTCCGGTCCGAGGGCAGGCTTCTGCGAAATTACGTTGCCGCCGCGTCAGCCCGGTTCCTCTATCATGCCGGGTAAGGTTAACCCCGTTATCCCTGAGGTAGTGGACCAGACCTGCTATCAGGTAATTGCCAACGATTTGGCTGTGGCCTTCGGCGTAGAAAACGGCCAGTTCCAGCTCAATGTTATGGAGCCTGTTATGGCTTACAATATTTTCAATTCCTTACGTTTCCTGACCAATGCCGTTAATACTCTGCGCACCCGCTGCGTAGACGGAATTAAGGCTAACCGTGCTCAATGTGCGGAATGGCTGGATAAGAGCGTGGGAATTGTTACCGCACTGCTGCCGCATATCGGTTACGAAACCTGCTCCGTTTTGGCGAAGGAGGCGCTGGCAACCAACAGAAACATTAAGGACCTGCTCATTGAACGCAAGGTGCTGAGTAAAGAGGATTTGGATGTTATCCTTGCTCCTGCGGAAATGACCAGACCGGGTATTGCCGGTAAGGAGCTTTTGAAGAAGATTCATGAGTCCAGAGAAGAACTGGTGTAAAGCACAAGAGAGCAGTTCTGTTATAACAGTAGAATAAAAGCAAAAGCTGCAGCTTTGCTCCTGAGTACGGGAGCAGGTTGCAGCTTTTTTGTTTGCGCCTTAGGGAATTTGCTTGTCAGCATAAGAAAATTTCTTCCGTCCCACCCGAAATCATGCTTTGGGGTGGGGGGAAAAAGCATTTTTGTTGCTATAATTATAATGACAGGATTGATGAATCTAATTTAGGAGGTTGATGAATATGCGTATTGCTAAGAAATTATTTTCCTGCTTAGCCTTATTTTTACTGTGCATCATGTGCTTGCTTACAGATGCGCCCAAGGTTCGGGCAGCGGAATTTCTGACTGCTGATGACGGGACATTTCTTTATATGAACAGCAGAGAGCTGGCAATCAGTGATGAGGAAGAAGGCGTGCAATTCTTCCTTGCCGATGACGGCACTCTGCAGCTGATGAACAAAAATACCAAAGATGTTTATAAGACCTTTGTTCCTGCGGAGAATGGAATGGTTGGCTATAGGGTGCGGGATGTTTTTACCGCCAATCCCGAAAATATATTTTTTGAAATAAATGCCACTATCGGTGCTCATGAGCAGAACTGCGGTTATTGGCTTATCGGTAAGGAAAACGGACAATGGGTGACATATGTAACCTTGGAAGATTTGGCTAAAAACGGCTATGCCATTGACCAATGGCGGCAAATTGTGACCAAGATTAATACGGATGGCAGCGGACGTTTTATTCTGCTCAGTCAATATGAATATATGCCTCCGGAAGCCACCTTCGGCATGCAGAGAAGATATTTCACGGATTTGCAGCTGGAGCTTTTGTGGGATGATGCTGCGCCAGGGTTTGTTATGCGCAGATTGTAATAAGCATATGGAATAAGTAAAACAGGCAGCGGATGTGCTGCCTGTTTTGCGTACAGAAATCTATGCTTTACTCATACATGACAGATTTGAGGCTTACGATAGATCTAGAGGTTCGTTAGATATTTAAGAATTTCTTGAAGTCTGGTAAATAATGGCGTGAAACAGGAATTTCTTTATAGTCACAGTTTTCTAAAGTGAGTATAAAGGTATCATTGAACCAAGGAATTATCTCTCTGATTTTACCAATATTAACTATATATGATTTATGGGTACGAAGAAAGCCGTGATCCTTAAGTTTTTGCTCTAAATCTTTTAAAGGGGTATTGATTTCAAATTCACCATTATTAGTAGAAACAATAATTTTTTGTTCTTGTGCTCGTATAAGACTTATCTCAGTTTCCGGGTTTAGCAGAATCATTTTATCGTTATGCCAAATAGGAAGTTTAAAACTATCCTTATGTTTAATATTATTAGTTTGCTTTTTAAAATTTCTATATCGCATTATTGTAATAAGGATGCGCTCCTGAGTATATGGTTTTAAAACATAATCAAAGGCCTGTAGATCAAAAGCTTGGACAGCGAACTGACCATAACCAGTAGAGAAAACAATTTGTGGTGGGTTAGGGATGGTGGTGCGTATAATACGCGCAATATCTAAGCCGTTAATTTGAGGCATTTCGATATCGAGAAAAACAATATCTACAGTACTGTTTTGAAGATAATCAAGGAGTTCTTGACCTATAGCACATTGAGCTACAATTTCAATATCACTGATATTGCTTAGAATGGTAGCTAGCTCTTGGCGAGTTGGGTATTCATCATCTACAATTATAGTTCTAATCATTGTTTTCGCTCACCTCTTGAAAAGGAATTTTCATAATAACTATGGTACCATTATTCATGCTACTATAGATTTTAAGTTTGTTTTTTGGACCATAAAGAGTAATTAAGCGTTGGTTTACATTAGTAAGTCCTATTGAATTCTTAGGCTTCGTGTTGTCAAAAATATGTTTCAATCTATCTGATGTCATACCTAGCCCGTCATCAATTACAGCAATACGGAAAGAATTTTTTTGCTTGTCAATTCGAATAATAATTCGTCCGCCCTCAAGTTTTTGATACAGTCCATGACGGATAGCATTTTCAACAATAGGTTGTAGTATGAGAGCTGGGACTAGGAATGATTCTTCGATGTTTATGTCATAATCTACTTTTAATCTGTCACAAAAGCGTGCCTGTTCTAAATGAATATAAGCATTGATATGCTGAAGTTCGTTTAGAATAGAAATCATGGTATTTCCATCTGTCAAATTGTTCCTATAATAGCTAGCGAGATCATTGATAAGAGATTTAGCAGTTTGAGGTTGTTGAGAACAGTAGAAACTGATAGTACTCAAAGCATTGAAAAGAAAATGGGGATTAATTTGAGATTGTAGAGCTTTAATTTCTGCCTTATCGTATAGACCAGCCTTTTCTTTAATGCTATGAACAGTGATTTGGTTGGTAATCATAGTACCAAGGCCATGAGCTAATGTGGTTTCAAAAGGAGTAGTTTCGGAGTCTAGAATATGGCCGACACAGAAGTAACCGACATGGTGTTTATCATTATAAATAGGAACATTAATATAGGAGCGAATAACATCTAGATTCTTCGCATCTTGCTTGAAAGAAGTTTTGAAAAGATTTTGAAAGTCATCTACTAAAAAAGAGACGAAGGGGGCTTCGGTGCGGTAGGAGGAAAAGCCTAATATCTCATCTAACGATGTAATAGCTACAAAATCAAATGTTTCTGCTTCCTGAAGAATAATATCAGCAGTTTCTGAAGCACTGGTAGTATTTAAGCCGTCTTGTAAAATAGAGATAGAATTATTAGTGATTTTTAACGCTGTTTTGGCACTGATTCCTTCTATTTTTTCTTGTTGATTATAAAAATCTTCTAATATACCCATAAATGCGCCAGCACCTATAGAATAACTAAAGAGAATAGGAAATAAGATATCTTCAACAGTATAACTGTTAGGCAACGTAGTAGTGTTTAATGATATATTAATGACAAGGTAGAAAAAAGTGAACATCAAACCTAATATAGAGGCATCAGCATAAATGGCATGTTGCTTCTGAAGCCAGTTAGCAAAAAAGCCTGCAATAAGACCGATTAAAATTACCAATATATAGTGATATGAAAACGGAGCATAAGGTACAAGAAAAAAAGCAAGGATAGAGCTGATAAGACCTGTAGCTGTACCTACGATTGGTCCGCCGATAAGTCCTGAGACCATAACAAAGGCAAGCTGATTATTAATGCAGCGAGTAACTAGTTGAGCTCCGAAAAAAGCATCTACAAGGGAAAATGCTACAAAGATTGCAATAAATTTTAGTTTACTTAGATTGTTTTTTGCAAGGGTGTTGATTGTGTTCCTGATTACTGATGTACGGCAAAGGAGAGAGAATAGGATAGTAGCAAAGAATAGCCTTGCACATAGATTAATTATAACATTATACCAAAGCATAGAAAACTCCTTAAATGTAGTTAGATAAACAACAATCTATATTATTATTCTAACACAAAAATCTCTCATTAATAATAAAAAAAACAAGATACGGGAAAATATCTCTAACATGCATGTGAGAGAATTATAATGCAACTTTCTGGGATAAGATTAAAAAATAGAGACTTAAATACATATTTGGCAAAAAGACTATGATGATAAAATTCTAATGTTGCTGCTAACAAGAGAATTCTACAAGTGATGATTCATGCATTGATACTTTAAAAATATAATATTTACAAAATATACATTTGATACATTATAAACTTTTAACTTAGAGCAACAGTGAAAAAGTTTTATTTTTATAAAATATGTTAGATATATATTTGTTGTCTTGTTGAATGGCAGATAGAAAATAAAAATATGTTACTTTAAACCATGACTATCCTACAGTATCTTAGGCAGAATTTTCCGCAACTTACTTCTAAAATGAAATACAGTTATTTTTGTATGCTATAATACAAATAAGTAATATAACTGAATTTATCACAGGTTTTAGCGAACAAAAAGGTCGAAAAACGATATATATTTACGAGTGTAAAGGAGGAGGATTTTTTATGAAAATTAAGGTTGCAGCTATCCAAATGAATTGTGAGTTGGCAAATATTGATGCTAATCTCGCTAGAGCAGAAAAATTGCTGAAGGAAGCAGTAAATCAAGGTGCTAAATGGGTGGTATTTCCAGAACTTTTTAATACGGGCTACTGGATTCCCAAACAAGATGTGGAATTAGCTGAAGATATTCCTTCTGGTCGTACTACTAAATGGATGATTGAACAAGCTAAAAAATACCAAATTCTTGTTACTGGTTGCATTATAGCTACTACCAAAAACAAAGGTATTGTTACAGATACCGCTTTGACAGTAAATGAAAATGGTCTGATGGGTAAATATGACAAGGTTCATCTTTGGGATAATGAGGAGCTGCGGTTCCAAAATGGATGCGAAGTTCCTGCTCCTGTAGAATATGGTGATTTGAAGATTGGGCACCAAATTTGTTATGAAATTGGCTTCCCAGAATTATCTCGTTTGATGGTACTTAAAGGTGTTAATGTTATTGCTTATCCGTCTGCTTTTGGTAGAGCACGTTATTATGTATGGGACATCCAATCTAAAGCTCGAGCATTAGAGAATGGTATTTATGTAGTCGCTGTTAACCGTGCAGGCGTCGATGATAATACAGTTTTCTTAGGTGGTCATTCTCGTATTATAGCTCCAAATGGCGAAGTTCTGTGTGAAGCTGATAGAGATAGCGATGCGGTACTTGTTGCGGAAATAGACGTTGATAAGTGTACTGAAGCTCGTAGGACGGTTCCATATCTGCGTGATTTAAACAAAGCTTTAGTTAAATCTGAGTGGGAAAAAGTATAATTTGATTATATTTAAGAGAGGAGGTCTGTAATTATGTCATTAAATACCTGGATGATATGCGGACTGGCACTATATGTTTTATTTGTAGTATACGTTGGTTTCTTAGGAGCAAAAAAAATCAAGGGTTTAAGTGATTTTGCTGTAGCCGGCGAATCTATGGGACCAATTCCTTTAGGACTTGCTTTTGCAGCATCCTTCTTCTCTGCAGCAACGTTTATGGGGTATGTTGGCTTCTGTTATGCTTGGGGAGCTACCGGCCTGTGGATTTTTCTTGCTATTTTTATGGCATCAACCTTGGGATTTATTCTGTTAGCTAAGGGCGTACGTAATACTAATATAGAGCTTAAATCTATATCAATGGCCGACTGGTTGGCAAAACGCTATGATAGCGATGTGTTACGTGGTTTGTGTTCCATAGTATTTATCATTCAAATTTTTTACATTGCCGGTCAATTTTCAGCAGGTGGCAGTTTGTTGTCTGGTATGATTCAAGGTCTTGACTATACTACTGCGATTATTGGTGTAACCGTTATTACTGTTTTGTATGTAACTGTTGGTGGCCTGTTTGCTGATATCTATACTAGTATCGGTCAAATGTGCCTCATGATTTTCGCAGGCGTATTCGTATTCATATCCGGTATAATGATGTTTAAAGGAGGGTTAACCGAAGTTTCTGATCTTTTGGCTGCTCAAAATCCTAACTTTGTAACAGTGCTTAATCCTGACTCTCTTCATATGTACAGCTATGCAGCAGTATTTGGTGTTATGTTTATTGAATTTGCTTTTGCCGGACAACCACAGTTGCTTAACAAAATTATGGCACTGAAGAATCCTAAAGATATGTCCAAGATGATTTGGACATGGATAGTAGCATCTTTCTGCTGCCTCTTAGTAATGTTTGGCGGGTTATATATGAGAGCTATTGATCCTAACCTGAAAGTAGCAGATATGGCAGTTATAGAATATGTAAAGTTGTTCCATCCGATTATTAGTACGATATTGTCAGTAGCGATTGTGGCAGCATTGATGTCTACTGCGTGCGGTCTGATTCTTGTTATTACTACTTGTATTAGTAATGATTTATTTTTGCAGACTCTTGTTAAGCATAGAATTATTCCTATGGAGCAAGATGAAGCTGAGAAATTAGCTTATCGTATGACAAAGGTTTTACCAGCGTTAATTGGAGCGTTTTCTCTTTATCTGGTATTTAATCCACCTCCATTTATGGGTGTTATGGTTTGGATTGGTATTTCGGGCGTATCCGCGGCTACTCTGGCACCTTTGATTTTTGCTCTGTTTATGCCTAAACTGGCAAATGCTAAGGCCGCTATTATTGGTGCTATCGTAGGTGAAGGTGTATATTTCTATCTGTATTTGATTGCTCATATTGAGCGTTCTGTAATGGCAGCTGGTGCTTGGGGTGTTATAGTTAGCTTTATTGTAATGTATGTTTTGGCAAGTATGTGGAAAGAAGATACTAAAAAAGCTCAAGCGATTCGTGATGCTAAATTAGCTAAGAAATAAGAGGAGGGTATCAAAATGTTGTGGCATAGTTCAATGTTAACTGTGTGGGCAGCCCTTTCTGTTCTCACTGTAGTAATTTCTTACATCCTATTGAAAAAATGGTACTAACCAAAGGATTCTTTATCGTATAGAGAAGAAATCTCAAAATAGAAAAGGCATTAATATATTTTTTCTGGTCAATCTAGTTTATGCTAGTATGGGTTAATGGCTGGGGCATATTGCTCCAGCCATTTTTGTCTTTAAAGAGTATCAGAGCTCTCTTCTTTTATTCAATGCAACTGTTATTTATACGTCATAAGCGTCAAAGCAGCTACTTAATAACACTGGATTGAAAATTTAGTTATAAGATCTTTTGGTTTGAGTGTATGTAAAAGTATAGATATATCGACAGCTAACGGCAAGCTTACAGAGGGTATTAAAGTTGCTGTAGCAGCCTTTTATTCTCGCAATTTATCTATCAAGGTAAAACGTGGCAAAAAAGAGAATTTGTTGCAGAAAAATCATAATGGAGGAATTTCTCCTTTGGGGTATGACATAGCGCCGGATGGAACGTATGTTATTAATGAATATGAGGCTATAGCTGTCAAAAAAATCTTTTCTATGAAGATTGAAGGTGCAGGCTATGGAAAAATAGTTGATTGGTTAAAAGCAAATGGCTATAAAACCAAGCGTGGTGGAGATTATAGTAAAGGCGCTATACATGATATATTGCGTAACCGCAAATATATAGGTGTCTTGGAACTTGGCAAGAGTACCAAGCATAATAGTAGAAAGAAGGCTGACAACTATATGGAATTTGAAGATGCTCTTCCTGCGATTATAGAAAAAAAGGATTTTTTGACTGTAGAAAAGATTATGGCTAGACGTCGTAATGGCGCAACAAATGCGCCATGTGGAAATACAGCTCTTAATTTGTTGGGAATTTCGACACAGGTAACAGCAGTTTGGTCATATATCAGCGATGGACCTTATAAGACATACGAGTGGAACTCTACAAAATTGGAGTTTAAGCATAGAACCAACAAGGAAATTACTGGTCTATCCTATATGACGAGCTTGGTGATTCAAGCACTAAAAACTTTGGGTAAATCAAATGTAACGCCGGATATCATACAGACACTTTCTGAAAAGCTATCTGATGACGAAAAACAAGCCTGCCTGAAAGAGGCAACGGAAGCTACGGATTGGGTTTATGATACGATACGTAAAATGTGTGGAGGTGGCACTCAATGATAAATGTAGCAAGATTGCCGGAAAGTGATCGGAGAGAACTGTTTCGAAATACTGCAGATAAAATGGGATTGAACGATACCATCGTAGAAAAAGATTTTTGGGTATGCTTTACGCTGGATTATCTTTTCCATCGCTGTCCGTGGAAAGATTCTATAAAGACAGATAAAGGATACGAATTATACAAGATATAGATAAGAATATGGAAAAGCCTAATGAGTTACGCAAATGATGTGAACTCATTAGGCTTTATTTTTTGATGCCATTATACAAGTAAGTCATCGCACTCGTCATTATTGTTGCAGGCAGGATTTCATTAAAATTTTCGCCTTTTCCATAAAAATAGTCAAATTTTTCGCCTAGCCTACCCGAAATAGGGGTTTGGGGTGGGGTGGAAAATTCTTTTAAGTGCTATACTGACATTAATAAAGAGGTTGCATCTTAATTAAAAGGAGGCTTTTACTATGAAGTTTTTGGCAAAAATGAAAGAAAAACAAATGCAAAGAAAACTTGGTGGAATTTTGTGCGGTTTACTATGCGCAGGCGTACTGGTAATGCCGAGCGCATGGGCAGCTGATTACTATGGTAACGATGGTAATACTAAGCAATTAACAGGTGCTAATGTTTCGCTGGACTCTGGTAATTATGATGCTGTTTACGGTGGTTATGATGATACAGAGGTGTCTCTGCCGGAAGTATTTAAGAACAATGTTACTATTACCGGTACTGCTGCAACTAACATCGTATGGGGTGCATATTCTTTTTATGGTAATGTCAGAGAGAATACTGTAACGATTAGCGGTAATACTTTGGGGAATGTTGTGTGTGGTGGTGGCACCGGTGCTGCAGACGCTATAAAAAACCATGTTATCATTAAAGCTAATAGCGTAGTAAACGCAAATGTTGCCGGTGGTGTTGCTGTAAAAGGTAATAGCGAAGGCAATACTGTCAGGATTATCAAGAGCAGTGCTGCTAATGTATTTGGTGGAAAAGGCGACACAAGCAGCAAGGAAAATAATGTAGAGATTAGTGACAGTACCATCAAGAACAATGTATATGGTGGTTATGCAGATAATGATAAAAATGGCAGTGCTGAAAAAAACGAGGTTGCCATTGGCGCGGGAAGCAAAGTAAGTGAAGATATTTATGGAGGCTATGCAACTCATAACACCAACGAGAACAAAGTAAGCATTACTAATGGTGCTGAGGTTGGCCAAAGTGTTTTTGGTGGCTTTTCAGAGAAAGCTGATAGTAAGAATAATGAGGTGATACTAAATGGTGCTAGCGGCGTAACAGCAAATATTGCCGGTGGTGTTGCTTTAAAAGGCAATAGCGAGGATAATAAAGTAAATATTGCTAAGAGCACTGTTAATATGAATGTCTATGGCGGTTATGGAGCTAAAGATAGCATTGGTAATATTATAAGCATCACAGATGGCAGTAGCGTTAATAAAAATGTTTATGGCGGTTATTCCTTTAAAGGCAATAGCATGGATAATACTGTAACTATTGATAATAGTACTGTTAATGAAAATGTCTATGGTGGTTATACGGAAAGCGATGGTGCTATATCTGAAAAAATCCAAAATAATAAAGTTATTTTCAAAAATGGTGCAAAAATCAAGGGTGATGTTTACGGTGGCTATGATAAGCTGAGTAAAGCCAATATTACCAATAATACTTTGGAAGTAGTTGGAAAAGACAACGAAGCAAAAAGCATTCAAAATTTTGATAAGCTTAACTTCTTTATCACCAAAGATCTTATTGCCAACGATACTATGCTGAAAGTAACAGATACTGCTCTTATCAATAACGCAGAGATTAAGGCTGGCGTAGAGCTTGGTACTAAATTAAACGAAAATGATAAAATCAACCTGATTACTGCAGGCGCACTAAAGGCTGAAAATATCACAACAGGAACCTTGACTGATGGTTTGATTAATATTGACAAGGGAATTAAAGTTGCTATTGGACCTGATGGAAATAAGTTAGTCGGAGTTATCCATGGCACAACACCTCCGGGTGGCGGTGGCACAACACCTCCGGGTGGCGGCGGCACAACACCTCCGGGTGGCGGTGGCACAACACCTCCGGGTGGCGGTGGTACAACAGCACAACACCTCCGGGTGGCGGCGGCACAACTCCTGGTGCCGGCAGCCTTTATGCTGATGCTGACGCAAAATCTCCGGTTGAAACACAGTCCGCTGCGCTTACTATGCTGAATCTGGGACATGATTTGCTGACAACTGCAGGCTATGAAAACGCTGCATTGGCTGTTGACGGGGAGGAAGAAGGTTCTGTTAATCCGTTTATCACCATGGGCGCTAACAATCAAAAGCTCGATACCGGTTCTCACGTTGACCTTAAAGCATGGAACATGAATCTTGGCTTTGCAAAGAAAATCAACAACAATTCCGGTAAGCTGATAATTGCGCCTGTTATTGAATACGGTCGCGGCAGCTATGACTCCTACCTCGACAATGGTACGCACGGCGATGGCGATGCACACTTCTGGGGTGCGGGCCTGATGGCTAAGCAGCTCAATGATGATGGCCTCTATTATGAAGGCTCCCTGCGTGCAGGCAGAATGAGCACCGATTATCAATCTGCTGTTGCAGGCGGCATTAAATACGACAGCGATGCAACCTATTACGCAGCACATCTTGGCATGGGTAAGGTTGTTCAGCTGAACGATAAGGATACCCTTGACTACTACGGCAAGCTGTTCTACACTCGTCAACAGGGTGATAAGGTTACTGTAGGCACCGGCGCAACCTATGATTTCGATGCTACAACCTCTCTGCGTACTCGTCTTGGTGCAAGATATACGCATCAACTGAGCGAGAAGAACGCTTTCTATGCAGGCTTGGCATGGCAGCATGAATTTGACGGTGAATCCAATGCGATTGTAGCAACAACCCTTGGCTCTGCTTCCGCACCTGCTCCTTCCATGAAGGGCGATACCGGTATTATGGAGCTTGGCTGGAGAGTTAACAACTCCGACAAATTCGAACTGGGCCTTGGCGTTAACGGCTCCATTGGTAAGCAAAAGGGTGTAGGCTTCAACTTGAGCCTCAACTTCAGCTTCTGATAAAGACTCTAGAATAATAAAAATATAGCATTAGTCCAGGGAATCTTTAAGCATAAGTAATGGACTAACGCAGATTTACAGAGAAAGCCATGTTTTACTGATTTTCGGTAAGACATGGCTTTTCAAATATGAAAATTATGATTGGCATAGGGGGATTAAGATACCCAAATTGATATTTTCCGTACAAAAATCTGATAACAGAGCATTAGTATTATAGAGCGCTACCTTTCAGTCGCAAAACTTTTTAGCGTATTTTCTCCTTCTTGCGCACAAAAAAACCGCATAACAAGATGCGGTTTAGGCTTACTTTACATTATACAATAAAAAACGCTGATGCATAAGCATCAGCGTTAACTTCTGGTAGCGCTAAAGGGAATCGAACCCTTGATTTCGCCTTGAGAGGGCGACGTCTTAGCCGCTTGACCATAGCGCCATTTGGCTCCGGGACTAGGACTCGAACCCAGACCGAATGATCCAGAGTCACTTGTGCTACCATTACACCATCCCGGAGTAGCAGTTCTTTTTGAGCACGCTCATCAGAACAATAACGATTATAGCAGATAGATAGCAGTTGGTCAAGTGCTTTTTTGAAAAAAGTAGAATTTTTTTAGAAAAAGTTTAGGAGGAACGGCAACGTTTGTTTGAAGTATAGATTGACGCATATGCTTTAGCATGATAAAATCAAGATAATACAACGATTAAATAACAGTGAATAAATATTCGTGACAGGGAGTGATAGCATGAAGCTTTTACATTTGTCTGATCTGCATTTAGGGAAAAAACTCAATGAATTTTCTCTTTATGAGGATCAAAAATATATTTTACAACGGATTGTACAGATGATTTGCGCCAAGCAGCCTGATTGCGTACTGCTTGCCGGAGATATTTACGATAAACCGGTGCCGCCGGCAGAAGCTGTCGTTTTATTTGATGATTTTCTGAATCAGCTGGCGGAGCTCAAGGTGCCTGTGTGCATCATCAGCGGCAACCATGATTCGGCAGAGCGCTTGGCGTTCGGCGCGCAGCTGATGAGCGGCAGCGGCATTCATTTTGCGGGCAGCTACAACGGTGAGGAGCAGAAGCTTGTGCTGGAGGATGAATTCGGCAGAGTGAATATTTTCCTGCTGCCGTTTTTGAAGCCTGCTGTTGTGAAGCATTGGGCACCGGAGGAGGCTGCAGCGGAGATTACATGCTATCACGATGCGGTGAAATATGCTGTGTCGCAGTTGCAGTTGGCACAGAACGAGCGCAATGTGCTTGTTGCGCATCAGTTTGTCACCGGTGCTGTTACCGCAGGCAGTGAGGCTGTTAATGTGGGCGGATTGGATAATATCGGTGCGAAGGTTTTTGCTGCTTTTGATTATGTGGCTTTGGGGCATATCCATAATCCTCAAAACGTCGGCGGTAATGAGCGCATCCGCTATTGCGGTACACCGCTGAAGTATTCCTTCAGCGAATGGCAGCAGCAAAAATCCGTGACGCTGGTGGAGCTTGCCGAAAAAGGCAATATGAAGGTTACGCAGCTGCCGCTGGCGCCGTTGCGTGAGGTGCGTTATTTAAAGGATACCTTTGAGAATTTAATGGCAAGACCGAATTATGCCATGTTTCCGATGGATGAAAATGGCTTCCTGCAGGATTTTTATTATCTGACGCTTACGGATGAAAACGATGTAACTAATGCTATGCAACGCCTGCAGACTGTATATAAGAATTTGCTGCAGCTTGATTATGACAATAAGCGCACGCAGGCGAATGCAGAACTGGAAATAACGGAAGATTTGGTAGAGAAAACACCGTTAGAGCTTATTGATGATTTTTATCGTCTGCAGAACAATCAGGAGCTGAGCGAGGAGCAGAAGCAGTATCTTACTAATCTGCTTTCGGAAATGGGAGGTGACGTATTATGAGACCGCTGAAGCTGGTTATGAGTGCGTTTGGTCCGTATGCTGGGCAAACCGTTATAGATTTTTCCAAACTCGGAGAGCAGGGGCTGTATCTGATCACCGGCGATACCGGTGCCGGCAAAACAGTAATTTTTGATGCCGTTTCCTATGCCCTGTACGGACAGACGAGCGGCGGTGTGCGTGATGCCAATATGCTGCGCAGCCAATATGCGGATGCTGATACGCCGACGTTTGTGGAGCTGGAGTTTTCCTTCCGCGGCAAGTGCTACAGGGTAAAACGCAACCCGGAGTACCGCCGTCCGGCGAAGCGCGGCACCGGTATGACGAAGGAAAAGGCCGGCGCCGAGCTGTACTATCCCGATGGCCGCGTACCGGTAACGAGAATGTCTGATGTAGACAAGAGCATTGTGGAGCTGTTGGGGCTTAATCACAAGCAGTTTACGCAGATTACGATGATTGCTCAGGGACAGTTCCGCAAATTTTTGGATACCAATACGGATGAGCGCAGTAAAATCTTCCGTGATTTATTTCATACATACTTTTTCCAGCAGCTGCAGGATAAGCTGAAGCAGGATGCTGCGGCTAAGCGTAATGAATTTATCGAGCAGCAGCGCCGAAGCGAGCAGGCTTTAAGCGGCATCAGCTGCATTTATTCCGTATATACGGAGCAGCTGCAGAGCTTTGCTTTGCGTCACTATGAAGGCTGTGTTGAAGAAGTACTGGCATTGATTGACACAATTATTGCTCTTGACGAAAAGGAACAGCAGCAGGTGGCGGCAGCGGCGGCTATTGTGACGAAAAATCTGACTGCGCTGCAGGACAGCCTGAGCGCTATTGATAAAAAGCAGCAGCTTGAAAAATATATGCAGACGACAGAAGTGAGAATAGCAGGCATGCAAAAGCAACTGGAGCAGGAAGCAGCTGCAGCAGTGCAAAGACAGGAGGCTCTGCAAAAGCTTGAGGCAGAGGTCCATGAAGCGCAAAAGGGCGAGGTGGAGCTGGCACAGCTGCAAACAGAAAGGCAGCAGCTGGCTGCACGGCAAAGAGAGCTGCTGCAACTGCAGGATATGCAGCAGCGTTACCAAAGGCAGGAGGTTGCACTTCTGCAGAAGCGTCAGGAGTATAAGCAGGCCTGCGATAATTTCAATCATCTTAATGAGCTGAGCGACGCTTGCTTTGACAGATTTTTGGGCGCGCAGGCGGGACTTTTGGCACACGATAAGCTGAAACCCGGCAAGCCCTGCCCGGTTTGCGGTTCCTGCGAGCATCCGCAGCCTGTGCAGCTGGCGCAGGATGCACCTACCGAAAATGATGTTGAGCAGGCGCGCGCTAAAGCTGAGGCTGCTCAGAAAATAAGGGATGGGCTTATAGGTGAAGGCAAGGCTTTAAAGGAACATCTGGAGTTGGACAAAACCTTGCTGCTAGGCAAGGGCGTGGAGCTGCTTGGCTGTGATGATTTGAAGCTGATTGCCGAAAGAGCGCAGGCAGAGCTGAAGGATGTTAACAATAAGATTACGGCCCTGCGCCTGAAGATGGGCTTTTTGCAGGAAAAGGTGGAGCAATACCGTAAGCTGGCGAAAACTTTGGAGCAGCAGAAGGCTGCCGACAAGCAGGCGGAGGCTGCGGCACAAAACTTAAGGCAGCAGCTGGCAGGTGCCGAAGGACAGCTGCAGGAGCTGAAAAAGCAGCTCGCCGAGCAGAATGAGCTGCTGACGGATGTTGATGAACAGGAGCTGCAGCAGGAGCATGAAAAGCTGTTGGCGCAGCAGCGTGAGCTGGAGCTGCAGGATAAGCGGCTCTATGCCGCCATCAAAAACAATCAGCGGATTAAGCAGGAGGTAAGCGGCTATGAAGCGCGCAGGGCAGCCTGCGAAGCGGAATACAGCTTGATCAACAGCCTTTCCGCAACGCTGAACGGAACCTTGATTGGCAAAAAACGCGTTAATCTGGAAACCTATGTGCAGATGCACTACTTCGATAAAATTCTGCAGCGTGCCAATGTAAGGCTGTTGCACATGAGCCGCGGCCAGTACGAGCTGTGCCGTGATAAAATGCAGGATGCGGACAGCAAGACGGGCAACAGCAAAACAGGCCTCGATTTGGAGGTCAAGGATTACTACAGCGGTAATTTGCGCAGCGTCAAAACCCTAAGCGGCGGCGAATCGTTCATGGCATCGCTGGCGTTGGCGCTGGGGCTGGCGGATGAGGTGCAGTCCTGCGCAGGCGGCATTCAGCTGGATACGATGTTTGTCGACGAAGGCTTCGGCTCGCTGGATGACAGCAGTCTGCAGCAGGCTATTGCTACGCTGCAGGGCCTCAGCGAAGGCCATCGTCTTGTAGGCATAATTTCGCATGTACATGATTTGCAGGAAATGATTGACAAAAAAATTCTCGTCAGGAAAAAACGCGGCCAACAGGGGACAGGCAGCGAAATAGAGCTGGCAGTTGATTAAGGCAAAAATATCTCTGTAGAAGCAGGAAATCACTTTACCATATATTGTCAGTGTGATAAAATAATCTTTATACTTAAAAAACAAATTTATTGCTGACATGTTCGTAGCAGCAGTTAAAAAACAATTTATGGAGGGCTTGACGATGAAATTATTGGAAGAAAAAATTGTTAATGACGGTGTTATCAAAAGCGGTAATGTCCTGAAGGTTGACAGCTTTTTAAATCATCAGATTGATGTGCCGTTTGTTGCGGAGCTTGGTAAAGAATTAAAGCGTTTGTTTGCAGACAGGAATATTACTAAAATCCTGACTATTGAAGCCTCCGGTATCGGTATTGCCTGCGTTGCGGCAATGTATTTTGGCGTTCCGGTAGTGTTTGCCAAGAAATCCAGCGGCAGCAATATGGATAAGGATGTTTACTTCACTCAAATTTATTCCTATACCCATAGCAAAACAAACGACGTTGTTGTTTCCAAAAGATTCCTGTCCAAAACAGATCATGTGCTGATTATTGATGACTTCCTGGCTAACGGTTGTGCACTGGAAGGACTTATCGATATTGTACGTCAGTCCGGTGCTACTGTTGAGGGCGTTGGCGTTGCTGTAGAAAAAGGCTTCCAGGGCGGCGGCGACAAGCTGCGCAAAGCCGGCTACAACCTGCATTCCTTAGCTATTATTGATAAGATGGATGCCAAAACCAACACAGTAGTGTTCAGACATGAGGAAGCGTAATGAGCGAAAAACAACATGCGGTTGCACCTTGATGATGTTCGGTTCTATCGTAGTCAGCGGCGTGCAGATGATTGCTAACTGCGGCTACAATTCCCGTAATGTAACGATTGCTTCTCTGGCACTCAGCATCGGCATTGGCTTTACTCAGACACCGGCAATTTTTAAGATTTTCCCGGATCTGATTAAGAATGTTTTTGCAGAAAACTGTGTAGCTGTAGTTTTTATCGTGGCTATGGTGTTAAATATCATTCTGCCTAAAGAGGAAGAAGAATAGCGATACGTGTTTTAAAATAAAGAGGGGTTACAAATGAAGATTATTGATGCCCATATGCATTATTACAATGTTGATGGTTTTGTGCAGGTTGCAGCCAATGCAGGTTATGAAAATACAGCGGCCTGCTGGCAGAAAATATGCGAAGAAAACAATATCGTTTTTTCCGTAGCTATGGGCAACACTAATTATACGTCTTCGAAATACGGTGGTGTTACACCGCGTATGATTGACCTTGCAGCGCCTTTTGACGAGGATCATTACAATCAGCCGCAGAGCATGGGTTACTGCATGGGTGTAAACAGCGAGGCTATAACCGAAGCAAATGCGGAAAAAACAGCGCAGGAATTTGAGCGCTTCATTAAGGACCCGCATTGTCTGGGCATTAAGCTCTATCCCGGTTATAATGCTGTCTATGTCAACGATAAAAGGCATTGGCCGCTGTTTGAACTGGCGCGTGCCTATAATGTGCCCGTAGCAATTCACACAGGCGATACAGCATGGCCCAGCGGTCTTTTGAAATATTCGCATCCGCTGACTGTTGATGAAGCAGCAGTGGCGTTTCCTGATGTTACCTTTGTTATAGCGCACTGTGGTTGCCCATGGTTCGCCGATGCGGCAGAGGTGGCCTGCAAGAACGCCAACGTATGTATTGACCTTTCCGGTCTGGTGGAGGGCAATCCTAAACCGCTGATGCTGCTCGAAAGACAGCGTGGCTTTTTGCGTCAGCTGCATACCTGGCTGAATTATCTTGGCAATTATGAAAAAATCATGTATGGCAGTGACTGGCCGCTTGTAAATATTCCCCTGTATATCTGGATGATCAGCCACGTTGTTCCCGAATGCTATCACGAGGATGTATTTTATAACAATGCAGTAAGGATTTACAGCAAAATCGGCAAGCTGCTGGAAAAGTGCGGAGGTTGAGATGGGACAGCCTGATATCAAAGAAATAGAAGCAGGTCTTAAGGATTGGGACTTTGTGCGCAATCTGCCTGCTGCAATCGGTGATTATACCCTTGTGCCGGGCTCCGGCATCGACGGACAGATTTTGAATATTGCAGCCTATGTGCACGAAGCGTCGCACTGTCGTCTTGATTTGACTTATACAAAAGAAACCTTTGACTATGTGCCGGTAAAAACCGTAGGCCTGCATACGTTTCGCGACGTGCGCTTCTTCTGCCGTGACCGCGAGCACTTTGCCGACATGATGGGCAAGAGCCTGCCGGATATTCTGGCCAGCATGGACAAGAAAACCGTGCATACGCTGCCGTATGAAGCAAAAGCGCTGCATTTTGAGCAGTGGGACTACTGGCGCTCGCTGCCTGCTCAGGTAGGCGATTATGAGCTGTATATTACGCCCGATAATCCCTTGCCTTATATCAATGGTTCCTTTATCTTTTTGGATTATACTGATTTTAAGCATGGCAATCAGATATACTTTTCCTATAATATTTTCCGTGATGAGCTGTTTGCGGAAATGCGCAAGAATCATCTGCCCTTGACCACAGACGCTTTTGACGTGCTGGGCAACGTGCCGGCAGAGGATAAGCTGCAGGCGTTGCAGGTGCATATGGAAGCAAATTTAATGGCTACATTGGAAAATTTAAAAAAAGTATAAAAAGCTGTTGACAAAACAAGGTCGAGCCTGTATAATATAATTCGTAGTTGATTGGCCCGGTGGTTCAGTTGGTTAGAATGCCGCCCTGTCACGGCGGAGGTCGTGGGTTCGAGTCCCATCCGGGTCGCCAATCATGCCTCGGTAGCTCAGTTGGTAGAGCAAAGGACTGAAAATCCTTGTGTCCACAGTTCGATTCTGTGCTGAGGCACCATATTGCGGAAATAGCTCAGTGGTAGAGCACCTCCTTGCCAAGGAGGGGGTCGCGAGTTCGAATCTCGTTTGCCGCTCCACCTTTTAAGGCGACATAGCCAAGCGGTAAGGCAGAGGTCTGCAAAACCTTTATCCCCAGTTCGATTCTGGGTGTCGCCTCCATTTTTATTTCTTAAAAGGTGTTAATTAGTTATGTCTGCCGCGGTGGCGGAACTGGCAGACGCAAGGGACTTAAAATCCCTCGGGTAGTGATACCCGTACCGGTTCGATTCCGGTCCGCGGCACCAACATAAATTATGTTGGAACAATATATAGAATGAAAATGCTGATTGAACTTGTAGAAGTCAATCAGTTTTTTTGTGTTTAAATTTAAATGCTCATTTTATAATGATAATCTGTTTAAAGTTTTTCGTGCCAACAAAAAAGGCAGCTATTACACATGCAAGAAGCTTGTTAATAGCTGCCTTTTATTTTATGCTCATAAGAAAAACTGCTTTGATAAATATATCGTATAGACCTTCGCCTTACGTAATCTACGGTTTCCGATTTCTTCAGCCACGCAGAAGACAGGTCTGAGCCTTCGGGAGCGACCCTGAGCTTCCTGCCCCTTTTG
>ENA-OQKY01000439-OQKY01000439.1-human-gut-metagenome-genome-assembly--contig:-NODE-439-length-42188-cov-6.949668_pt1 | contig 42188 bp, 40 predicted proteins | sample MGYA00242652_ERZ504805 | MGnify/ENA primary metagenome ERZ504805 (study PRJEB26092, sample SAMD00036400) | human gut metagenome | host: Homo sapiens | study: EMG produced TPA metagenomics assembly of... | reverse complement strand
GCTCTTGACATGCAAATTTATAGCTGATATATATATAACAAGAGCGAACAGCTCACAAGATGAACAATTCGCTCTTACTTATCATAGAAGAATCTTATTTACAGACTTTTCTTCATAGTCTCGATTGCGGGGAATCGAGTTTAGCTCTGCACCGCATTTTTGTAAAATTAGTGTCCCATAAAACTCCTTTTGCGCCGAAAAATAAAAAACCCCGTTAGAGATGCAGAGATTACTGCGTTCCCGACGGGGCTTTAACAAAACACTATTTAATTTTCACAAGAAGCAAGCTACCTTTTTTGATTGACACTTTTGCTGTTTTTCCAGAGAGAACCTCATTACTCACACCGTACTGATACTCGCAGGTAATCTCGGCATTATTAAAGGGATACTTTGCGTTTTAAATGACAATGCCTTTGGCTGTTCCGGTTATGTTCAGAAGTGAAAAGTAAGCATAAGAATCATCAATTATTCATAATTGCACCGCTGACGATCACGCACCGTTTCATCTTTTCATCTTACAGAATATCAATATACTCTCCGTTGAGTGCCTTGTTCATGCTTCTGACTGCACAGAACTTACCGCACATGGAGCAGGTATCTTCATGCTCTGGCTTGCGTTCGTCACGGATACGCTTTGCTGTTTCGGGGTCAAGAGCACATTCCCATTGAGCATCCCAATCAAGATTCCTTCTTGCATCACCCATACGGTCATCAATATCTCTTGCGTGAGGAATCTTTTTCGCAATATCTGCAGCGTGTGCTGCAATCTTGGAAGCAATTATACCTTGCTTTACATCATCCACATTTGGAAGCGCCAGATGCTCCGCAGGGGTTACATAGCATAGGAACGCTGCACCGCTTGCGGCTGCAATCGCACCGCCGATTGCAGAGGTGATGTGGTCATAGCCAGGAGCAATATCGGTAACGATGGGACCGAGCACGTAGAAAGGCGCACCCATACAAATGGTCTGCTGCATCTTCATATTGGCTTCGATCTGATCCATCGGCATATGTCCGGGACCTTCTACCATGACCTGTACGTCCTTTTCCCAAGCACGCTTGGTAAGCTCACCGAGGCGTACAAGCTCCTCAATCTGACAAACATCGCTTCCATCAGCAAGACAACCGGGACGGCAGGCATCACCGAGAGAGATAGTCACATCATACTCACGGCAAATGTCGAGAATCTCATCATAATACTCGTAGAAAGGATTTTCCTCACCGGTCATACACATCCATGCGAACACGAGTGAACCGCCACGGGATACGATATTCATTTTTCTCTTGTGCTTACGAATCTGCTCAATGGTTTTGCGTGTGATACCGCAATGGAGGGTTACGAAATCCACGCCATCCTCTGCGTGAAGTCTTACCACATCAATAAAATCCTTTGCGGTCAGCGTTGCAAGGTCTCTCTGATAATGAATCACGCTGTCATATACGGGAACTGTACCGATCATGGCAGGACATTCACTCGTGAGTTTTCTGCGGAAGGGCTGTGTATTGCCGTGAGAGGACAAGTCCATAATAGCTTCTGCTCCCATATTAACGGCTGCCATAACCTTTTCCATCTCAATATTATAATCCTTGCAGTCACGGGAAACGCCGAGATTGACGTTGATTTTGGTGCGAAGCATCGAGCCAACACCGTTGGGGTCAATGCAGGTATGTAATTTGTTGGCGCAGATAGCAACCTGACCTTTGGCAACAAGGTCACGAATTTCTTCTTTGGTTCTGTATTCCTTAGCAGCAACCATCTTCATTTCGGGAGTAATGATGCCCTTTCTTGCGGCATCCATTTGAGTTGTATAGTTTCTCATTTTCTTTCTTCCTTTCAAACAGATTCTTTTTATTCGGCAAACGATGAAGTTAAGTCAAAATTGTGCATCATAGGTCCTGATCCTTGTCCCAAGTCAAGCATGGCAGCTAATGCACCGGAGATATACTCCTTTGCTCTCTGCACAGACTCGGCGAGCGTAAATCCCTTGGCAAGATTGGATGCAATAGCGGAAGATAGCGTACAGCCTGTGCCGTGGGTGTTTGGATTGTCAATGCGCTTTCCCTTAAACCAAATCGTTTCGCCGTTTGAATACAGCAGGTCGTTGGCATCGTTTACACTGTGACCGCCCTTGAGCAGAACGGCGCAATGGTAGTTATCACCAATCTGTTTTGCCGCCGTAATCATATCCTCTTCAGTCTTAATCGCAAGCCCGGACAGAATCTCTGCTTCGGGGATATTCGGCGTGACGAGGGTTGCAATAGGAAGCAGTACTCCGATAAGTGTCTGTACTGCATCGTTCTTCATCAATGAAGAACCGCTGGTTGCCACCATAACGGGGTCAACTACCACGTTTTTTGCATCGTAGTATCTCAGTCTGTCTGCAATTACACGAATCAGTTCGCTGGATGCTACCATGCCGATCTTGACAGCATCGGGGATAAAATCCTCAAATACTGCATCTAACTGTTGTTTTAGGAAATCCGGAGTAGATTCCTGAATTGCACGGACGCCGGTTGCGTTTTGTGCCGTCAGTGCCGTAATCACACTCATGGCAAAAACACCATTCATCGTCATTGTTTTCAAATCTGCTTGAATGCCGGCACCTCCACTGCAGTCGCTTCCTGCAATGGTCAATGCTATTTTCATTTTCATAGAAATCTCCTTTCATCATTCAGCATCGTTTTATACAGCGGTATAAGGTGGTGCCCCCAATGTACCGCTTGAAGCTTGCGGCTTATATTCCGTAAGCAAACTTCCAAAATGTATCTGTTTGTGTAAAATCTTCAAGAAACAAGTCCGAAACGGAACGAAGTTCCGTCTGATTTTCTTCGTAAGGATCATATACAGCAACGGTTATAAACCCGTCTGCCCTTGCTGTTTTGGCAGCGTAATAAGCATCCTCAAAAACAACCGTATTTGCCTTTGTTGTCCCAAGATACTCCATCGCCTTTTGAGAGATATCAGGCTCGTCCTTGCCGTGTCCCACTTCGGTACAGGTAAAGATTTCAGAAAAGAAAGACCGTTAGCGGAATTACATACTTTTCACGGATATAGGTTGCAGATTGCAGAATGCTCATTGTCTTCAATACCTTTTTCAAATCTTCCCTTAGCTAATTCTGAGTAGTTATTGGACTTTGACTTGTTGTGCAGCCTTATCCTTAACTACAGCCTGATGTGATTTCTGTTCGTCAGACCAGAGATTTGCCCCGACTTCCTTCAGATTCCACCTCACGATGGACACCCTTGTCATTGGCTGTATCCTTCCCACTACTAGGGCGGATTAGGGACTTTCACCCATTAGAAACGTGCGTCGCAAGGTGCACACAAAAAAGGAAGCTACCGATTTGGTAACTTCCTTAATAAACTTTGTTTTTCCTAATATCCTTGTATCAGGCATCCCTACGTTGGCATTATCCAAATCAGGTTCTCGGTCGAAGGTTACACCTTCCTCTCAGCCCGTAATGCGAGCTCCCGTTGATTAAATTGTCATACGTATGATACACCCATTTACGAAAAAATGCAATAGCTTTTGATAAAAGACTCAAAAGGTTCATGTAGGAAGATGTATTTACAACGAACCTATTGAGGGCTATTGGGGAATTCTTAAATCTGAGACTCTCTTTTTCATTAAAGATATTCTCTAAAATCATTTTCGAAGACAAGTGTCAATGTTCTCAAAAGCTCATTTTGGAAGACCCGCTCCTCACTATACCGGAAGTTCCCGTCTTCAATCCTTTCACTCGTCTCTGCAAAATAGCTTTGTCTTGCCTCAACCAGTGTGTCATCTGGATGGCAGGCTAATTTCACATCGGTCCATCCCCAACTCATTTCCTTATACGTATCCGGAGAGGTTTTCATCAGGTCAAAAGCACAGTCAAAAAATAAAATCTGCGGATTGATTCTTCTCCAACGCTTTACAACACCTGGTATTTCATAGCTTCTTACGAACTGTTCAGTCTCATCCACAATTCGGATAAACTTTCCCTTAACGTTATCTTCCCCAAGAAAAAGCATGTCTATCGTTTTTCTGACCTCAAGCAGTTTATCTCCCATATAATCCCAGATATCACCGCCGCTTTCTCCTTCCGGCAGTTTATTGTAGCAGCCTGTCTTCTCATACAGTGCTAACACATCCCAAAGCTTTCCATAAACTGTTTGAATTGATGTTCTAATTTCATTTGCCATCATAAGCGCCTCCTAAATTTTATTTAATTTTTAAATAATATTTCCACCAAAAAAGGACTGTCCAAAAATAGACAGTCCCTTTTGACAGGGGGTATTATTTAACAGAATCATTCATCACATGTAGCGGACTATTGGCCACATGCCCGGTATCTTCCATCACCCAATAGGTATCTCCATATTCTTTTATAAAACTTTCAAGTTCATCTTTTTCAAGCAATTGAAAATCGAAGGCTTTCAGATAATCCGGATTTATCCAAAATTTGACTAAGTTATTTTTCACATCGCTCCGAGCAATAAAAATCGGTTGCCTCAATATGCTGATAAGGCACATGTTCTGGTACTGGTTCCTTTGCGCTTTCTGTACTCGGAATCACAATCACCGGAAGCTTTCTTTTCAGCTCATTGACGATTCGGCCTTCTTCGCTGATTATTCCTCTCTCATAGACACCGGTCTTCACCGCTTCCGCTACATCCTGATCAAAAATAAGATTCACCAGATCGCCATCAAAATCCGCACCACCTAAACACAAAGGCGCCACTGATGAACGTGAAACCATCACAATACCTGTCAGATGGCCAAAATATTTTGTGTAAATATCATTTAAATAATAGGTATAATTTTTATAACTCGCATTTTTAGGATGATCTGCTTTCTGATAAATCGCAGCATCCGTTCTTACCATTGGCTTTAGCAGACACTGCTAATTTCTTGACAAATGTGGACTTCTGAAAAAAGCATAGCTCTTATTATACTCCCAACCGTACACATCCGAGGCATCTATATACCGTATTTGATCTGTCTTTTCATCTTTGACTTCGACAGTTCCGACTGGCAGAAAAAAGCGTGACCAGTTCAAATATCTCACCCAAAACCGACGAATATCCGGCGAATTGACCAGCAAGCTGGCAAGCAATGGCAGCAAATCCCGACTCAGATAACGTGTCTGTCCTGCGACAACGATTTTCCCCATGGCCAATTTATTGAGCAAGCCTTTTTGCGTGTTCCGTAACTGTTCTTTAATATAGCTATCATTCAAAAATGCCTCATTTGTCAGAATTGCTTTTTCCCAGACAGATGTAGCGGCATCCGTCTCATTTTTCTTAATGAACTGCAGCGGTTCATCGATCAGTTGTCCATGCTTATCCACAATTCGGTCAAACTGTTCTTTTGTAAAGTCCAATGTATTGATCATCTGATAGCTGAGATGGGTATAACTGCTATGTCCATATGGCAGATTCGTTCCTGAAACGTAGAGTCCATGATGATATTTTGCCAACGCCTCACAATAAATCTGCATCGGATCTATTGATGCGTTAGCCAACATGGCACAATGCGCTTCCAGCCACTTTTTCCCTTTGAACATACTTTCTGTCAGGAAAATTTTGGCTTTTGTCAAATCTCGCCGAATACCAAATGCATCCTCATACCAATAGGCACCTGTTTTTTCATCATAGCCGCCATCAGAAAAATCTTTGATAAATGCTTGCACATCAACTTCATGCAGCATCCCCTTGACAAAAGGCAAGCGAATCTGATAGGATGTCGCCCCTTTCATTTCCAAGGCTTCATTCATATAGCCTGAATATTCCGGAACCACGAATCCTTCTCCGTCGAAAGGCAACTGGTTATACTGATAATCTTTAATTTTTGTCTCTGTAAATCTCCAGTGATCCGGTGCATCCGGATCCTGTTCTGCGGTAACCACAGGCACATTTTTCTCATAACTCAGACCAATCAGAGGCTTTTCCATTCCTTATATTGGTCCCCCATTTCATTGTATGGGTTCTTACATCTTTCATCACCACAATCGATTCAGCATCCAACTTGAATTTCTCATGGTTGACTCTGACAGAACTGGACAAATACAGTCCACGGTACGCATAGAACTTACTTAAAATCACTGGAATCTTTGAAAAATCCATGCCAAGATTCAGACGTTCATTCATCTTCTGAACATATTTGCTATCAATAAATGAGATGCGTCCATTTCGTGTCATATTGCCGCTCTTATCAAAAGCCACCAGATGTACATCCTGATCCGGAAAATGAATAACAAATCCATGCTCTATCAGATCTTTGGCTGCTGCAAGCATCTTTCCTGCCTTTGACTCCTCTTTTTTGCCCATTCCAGAAAGGAATATCTGATCAAAGTCCATCATCACCAAATGTCTGTATAAAGCGATGTTCTGTCCCAGATCGTCAATTTCATGAATAGCCTCGCCATTTTCTTCAAGCACCATCAACAGCTGGTCAAACAACGGGCATGTATCCATCATCTCTACCTGCTTGACTACCGACGTAACCAGCTGCTTCCTGGTCATGTCAAAGCGATAAAGCTTATCCTGTTCATCCGATCGCTTTGGGCAGAATGTAAAAAGCGCTTTTGCATTTATGGTCATAATTTTCAGGGATGTGGGAGAATTAAAAAATGTCATGATTGACACCTCGTATTTGTAAAACTTTATTCAAGTAGTTATCCTATCGTGATTTACTCTTTTGCTTAAAAAGGCTCCAAAAACGTTTCGAATTCGACTTCCTCTTTAGAGAATCCTGCTTCTTCAAAAACATATCTCATGATTTCCTGAAGATTTTCTTTATGTATTTTTTCTTTTGGATCATTCCAATCTCCAGAAAACTGATAATAAATACGATAACTTCTTTGAATGATCATCTTTACATGATTTAATAAAAGTTCTTTTGCTAGCTTATTATCATTATTACACAAAATCTCCATGTTTTCCTTTTTTAAAGATTTAATACAATATCCAGTTACATTATTTTTTACCGATTTCCCGTCATAACAGTCCATCAAAAAATTATCATTAATAAATTTATTTGGCTTATACCATTCTTTCGTTACCCAATTTCTCCATTCTTTACATGTTCCATCCGATTTTATTTTTAAAAAATTCGTTAAAGTTTCTATTTTGTGAGCCCAATTATCGCCTCCGTGTCCTGCAAATGAATAACTTTTCGATACTGGTATCATATTTCCACACCAATAATATACAAATGTAAATGCTTTCATATGATTTGGTATTGGGAAGTTTTCACGATAGTTTTCATCTTCTAAAATCTTTTCCCTAAGTTTACTTCCCGTCCCATTCCATTTGTTTTTGGAAAATCCATTCCATATTGACTTTATTGAAGTTAAAACATCAGCTGTAAGTGACCATTCCTTATTACATAAATTACATTTTCCTGTACTATCTGGCTCACCCACTCTCCACATATTATAACAAGGATATTTTAAATATAAATCCATCGCCTGCTGTGTTACTTCATACTCACAACTTTCTTTTTCTGTTTGTTTGATTGACACTGCTCGAATAAAATATTTTACCTTACAAATAGCATATATTCTTTTACCTCGTTTTTCTATTGTACAAATTATTTTCTCAATAGCTGCATTCATAGCATCTAACTCTTTTGGGAATTGCAAGTTGTTTTGATTATGATTATCCCAAAAAGGTATCACTTCATATTTTTCATTAACATAATCTTGGAAAAGCATTTCTTCTACAAAGTTTTTCCAACCGTCTTCTCCTAAACCGTATGAATCTAGCCATTTTTTTACTGCTTCCCAATTGCCCTTTTTATTATTATTTAACAAATCTTCTTTTATTAATCTCTTCTTTTCCGTCTCACAACATGTTAAATAATATTCTCTGATATACATAAGTGTAATATCCCAAAAATCCTTATTTCCTGCATCACTTCTTGGTGAATTAAAACCTTCTGATACTGGCGAATAATTACCAATGGTATGATACACAGAAATAAAATCTTTCAATTCAGGAAAATATTGTTCAAATGACTTATACAGATTAGTTATTTCATTACATGCAGCTCTTGCTATTGATGAATTTACAGTTCCTTTTATTTTTTTATCCTTATATATGCAGTCCAATTGATTGTCTTCTTGTTCACGGATATAGTCTATACATTTATTAATTATAAACTGAGGTGACGTCATTGTATCAGACTTAGTACAAAAATCTCTTATTCTTACATTACCAAATAATTCAATATAAATTTGTTTCAAAAGCTCACTAGCATTATCCGGATCTTGAGTTCCATATTTTTTCGCATTTTTAATATATTCACTAACACATTTTTCATATTTTGGTATTAAAAAATCATTATGTGCTTTTTTGTATTCTTCTGTCCGATATACAAAAAATTTCTCATATGGATTACCAATATTTTTATAACCGATTAATTTTTGTTCATCCTCAATAGTATCTTGAACAAAATCATAGTATATTCCCTCTCTATCAAGCCATTCTTTAATTATCATCTTGTCCCCTCCAAATACTCAATTATTTCAATTCTGCATCTTATCTTCTTTATTATCTCACATCTTTCAGTTATCATCAATTAATTTCTTTCATATTCATTGTTATTTTGGCATTTTGTTAATGTTTTGCTATCTTCTCTCATTTTCACTTCTAAGGTGCTTCTGCCATAACTGCTCCCCTTCTGCTCCCGCAAGCATACTGCATACCCGAATACGTTCTTCAATCCTTGGAAGCAGTACATGTGCTTTGCCCTCTGCTACCTGTAAAAGCATCAAGTGCTGAAATTCTTCCAATGAAACCATTTTCACCTCTTCCCATTCAACCACAAGTTGAATGATTTTTCTTCTGAACCTGTTATACTTCAATATAAGGAATACAATACGTTGCACTATAGATGACAACTTTATAAATATGAAAGGTATAGGATAACGATGAGCAAATACAGAGAAACCCCTTGCAAATATTACATTAGCCACGGTGAATGTGCCAAAGGTCGCGATGCCGAACACAAAACCTACTGCCAGCATTGCAATAAATACTACCCACGCGCCAAAGTTCACTATATCAATAAGAAGCGCCAATACAATGAACGCCAGCGCAGCCAAATCACCCCCTGACACCAAACCGTGCCAGGGGATGTTCCATTTTATCGATTCAATTCTTTGGCGAAGGCCTCATAATTGGACGTATCTCTTGGTGAGCAGTAGATGGCCAATTCTATGGTTTCAAAATCATAGATATATGCTTCAATGGCTGCATGCATGGCTTTGGCCACCAGTTTCGGAGGATTGGCAAAGGCGGCGCAACCAAAAGCGCCCAAAATCACAACCTCTGATTCCAGCCATCTGGCCATATCCAGAATGCGATGGATCCGCTTCTGATAAATTTCATACAGCATCTGATCTGTCACTTTCTTTTCCCAATCCCGATTACGCTGTGACTGCAATCTCAAATTCGGTGCCGCACAACTGATCACATCCACATCAAACCACTCATTTTCCGGCAATACGACAGGCATAGCCGTATCCTGCTTAAATACAGTGACACCTCTGGTAAGAATAGAGTCATCGTTGTATAAAGCATCTATCTCTCCCGCTTTTAGTGCCCATTTATGCTTTTTGTGAAATGCATGCGTAATGGCATTGACTGACAGACATTCATATAATGTACTTGTTCGGCACAGACATTCTTCCTGCGCACTGGCACCTTTTTTCACACCGCCACCAGGATTCGTTGCCGAAGCAAAGTTGAGTACACAGACGTGTTTGCCTTTATAAGCGGATGCTGCTGTTCATCTTCTGTACCCCCAGCATTAGGTTTTCTGCTTTGAGTGTTTCCGTTACGCCTTCCTTTTCGGCAAGTTGTTTTACCAGACGAGAGAACATTTCCTCTGCCTGCTCGTTTAGGTCAGCAAGGTAATCGTTCAGCTTACCGCTTATCAGCAGTTCAGAATAGAGTACCTTGCGGTGCTGTTTCAGATACCGCAAATGCCGCCGTCCCCATGCGCCGATAGGTTTGCCCTCTGGCTCATCCTCTCCGGCAATCAGATAGTAGTCCTCGACAAGCTCATACTGCAAGCCTGTCCGCTGGTCTGTGATGAATTTCTCCATTGTGTGTTCCTCCAAATAAAGATTTTTACTTCAAAACACACTGTCACTAAACAGTGTGTTTTGAAGTTTTGTCCTTATCTGGTTTCACTCATATGGCACTACAAAAAAAGAATGTGACCAAGCACATTCTTTTATAACCACTTATTCTTCTATCCTTTCGCAAACATGATTTTTCTGTTTTTCGTAAAAATCGTTATCCTCTGTTTTAAGCAATATTTGCTTGTTTCAGACGATTAGTAGTCTAAATAAAATCTGAATTTTATTTAGATTTTGTTGCTATGAAGTGTGAAAGCGCTATTATTGTTGTCTTATTCTCGTTCAGCCCTTATACTATATATACAGCCTACCGCCATAGGTGAGTATTTAGAAAGGAGCTTTGAAAATATGGATAAGTTTGTCAAAATTCTTGCAAAAGATGAACCTTATATTACTCCGGATTGTCCTAATTGTAATAATGCGTTAAAAATTAAGACAGAAGATTTTTTCGGTGCTAGCGACAACTATGAAACAATTTGCCCCCACTGCAAGGGGAAAGTCACATTTTCCGGCATAAAGAAACAGCTTGACCAGTTAAAGAGACAGTTTGAAAGTCTCGGAATAACATGGTAGTTATTGGTCACAAGGGATTGTTCCCCACTTGAATGAAAATTTCACATCTTCTAAAGTAGGGTTTTTCTTTATTTTTACGAGATTTTTTAGGTATTCATTTAATTCTTTTTTGTTTTTTAGGTAGATTTTAGCTTTAAATTTTTTCATTTTGCCTCCATTAAAAAAGCGTATCACCGGTTTTGCCAGTAATACGCTTCGTTTTGTTGGTTGGTTTGCTACAGAATAATTGTTTTTACAAATTATAGAAAAATGCTAGTTACTTCTGTACATCTTCTGTCTCAAATTCACCTACTGAAACTTCCTTGCCATCTCTCCAGATTCTTTCCAGATCATAAAATGTTCTGGATTCATCTGAAAAGATATGCACGATAATATCATTATAATCCATCAGGATCCAGTTAGCACTGCCGTAGCCTTCCACCTGACGTGGTTCATGGCCTGCTCTGCCAAGGGCCTCACGAACGCTGTCAGCCATGGCCTGTACCTGATTGGTGTTGGAACCGCTTGCGATCACAAAGTAGTCTGCAATCACGGATACACCGGCAATGTCAATGACACGGATATCATTGGCTTTCTTGTCTTCCAGTGCAGTAATTGCAAGTTTGGTCATTTCTTTAGACTGATTCATGCTTACCTCCATTAATTATCTATATGCACATTGCAGATCCAGAATCATGATTCTGCATCCTCTGCACACTTCTGTAAGTAATAACTATAAGTAACTTCTGTGGCAGGATCGATCTCCCCGCCCTGATCACGCAGATAATCCAATGTCTGCTTCAGAATTTCACAGACTGCCTGGTCAATGTCTGTAAATGCCAATTGACGAAGCCATGCAAGATTCGGTGCCTGATCCCGTCCCGGCTCAATATAATCCGCTGTAAAGACGATTTTCTCCAAAAGCGTCATATCCGGCTTACCTGTAGTATGCCACTCAATGGCGCTGAGGATCTCCGGATCTTCGACACCGTATCTGTGCCTGGCCAGCCATGCCCCGACTCTCCCGTGAAGCAGGAACGGATTCTTAGTCTCCACATCTGAAACAGGCAGATGGTGACTACGGCACTTCTCCAACAGCTTCTCACCGGACATATGCTTAGCACAATCATGCAGCAAGCCTGCGTAGGACGCCTTTGTCAGATCTTCGCCATAACGCATGGCCAGACAAATGGATGTATAGCGCACACCAATGGTATGTCTGTATCGATGCGGATTCTGTTTCTGCTGCAACATCTCTTCAATTTCCTGTATTTCCATCATCAAAATTCCTTCTGTCTGTCCTATTATTCTAGTACAACGTTTTCGAAATAACTATACCCATCATTTGACTGCAAATCCCGAACAGCCGAAAAACTGCTCTCATCTGCAATACAGCTGATGTTCCTCTATATATTCCCGAACACCCTCAGGAACCATAAAACGAATCGACTGATGTTCCCTGACACGATGCCTGATTTCACTGGATGACAGTGCAAGATCCGGAATATTCAGGAATCGGATATCTGCATGATACTTCGCCTCAAGATAATCCATCTGCTTCTTGAAAACATCATCCGGCGTATGGTTTCTCATAGCCGCCAATATGACACAATCTGCCATAATGACCGCCGGTTCATGCCATGTCTCAATCTGAAAAAGGGAATCCGCACCCATAATAAAATAATAATCCGTATCAGGATGTGCCTTCTTCAGCTCCTCCAGGGTGACAGAGGAATAACTGTACCCCTTCCGTCTGATCTCCATATCAGAAATCCGAAAATAGGGAATACCTTCCACCGCCAGCTGAAGCATAGCCAGTCTGTGGACTGCCGGTGTAATGATTTTGTCCGTTTTGTGCGGCGGATCTCCATTCGGCAGCATCAGCACTTCATCCAGTCCAAAGCTGTGATAGGCATTCTCAGCCAGCGTCAGATGCACCATATGCACAGGGTCAAAGGTACCTCCCATGATTCCGATACGTTTTCGTCGGCTCATCGCAAGCATCTCCTCTGACGTATATTATTTCTCAGGAAGAACAATTTTCTTTTTGTTGTCCTTACCTTCTTTATAAAGAACAATCTTTTTGCCGATAACCTGAACCACATCTGCATGTGTACGTTCAGCCAGTACCTCTGCCATCTGACGCGGATCATCAAGACAATTCTGAAGAACAGAAATCTTGATCAGCTCTCTCGCTTCAAGGGCTTCTTCCACAGCCTGTGTCAGTTCCGGTGTCACACTGGATTTACCAATCTGGATAATCGGTGTCATGTTCATGGCAAGCCCTTTGAGATAGGCTCTCTGCTTACTATTTTTAATCATCTGTATTATCCCTCTTATTTATAATAATCAAATTCCAGGCCATACATACGGACCGTATCGCCCTCCTGTATACCTGCCTTTTCAAGTTCATCAAGAATACCGTTTTCTTTCAGGAATTTCTGGAAGAAATCAAAACCTTTTTCAGATTCAAGGTTCGTATAACCAAGCATCTTCTCAATACGCGGTCCCTCTACAACATAAACCCCGTCTTCAACGCTGACTGTATATGGTTCCTCAACATCTGTATTCACCGGTACATATTCCGGTTCAAATACAACCGGCTCATCCCCGATCTGATCCAGCATTTCACGGACATAAAAGAGCAGTTCTCTGACTCCCTTGCCACTGACTGCAGAAATAGGAAAAACCTTGATTCCCTTCGGCTCAAATTCTTCTCTTAACAATGTAATGGCATCGTCATTCTCACCCTCATAAAGGGTATCGATCTTGTTGGCTGCAATCACCTGCGGACGTTTCGCGATCTCGGGATTGTAGGCTTCCAACTCCGCATTGATCTTGTAAATATCATCAATCGGATCACGTCCCTCAACACTGGCTGCATCCACAATGTGAATCATCACCTTCGTACGCTCAATATGACGCAGAAACTCAAAACCAAGTCCCACACCCTCTGATGCACCTTCAATGATACCCGGAATATCCGCAATCACAAATCCTCTGCCATCCGGAAGATCCACAACACCCAGATTCGGATTCAGTGTTGTAAAATGATAATTGGCAATTTTTGGACGTGCATTCGTTACGCGGGAAAGGAAAGTTGACTTGCCGACATTCGGAAAGCCTACAAGGCCTACATCCGCAATCACCTTTAATTCCAGGGTAACAACAAGCTCCATGGCTCTCTGACCCGGCTGAGCGTATTTCGGTGCCTGCATTGTTGCTGTCGCATAATGCTGATTGCCCTTACCGCCGCGGCCGCCCTTTAAAACAGTCACCCGCTTGTTGCCATGGGACATATCTGCGATCACACGTCCTGATTCGGCATCACGAATAACCGTTCCTTCCGGCACTTTAATGATCAGATCTTCACCATCCGCACCGTGGCAGCGGTTCTTGCCGCCGTCTTCACCGTTTGGTGCACAGTACTTCTTCATATGACGGAAATCTGATAATGTATTTAATCCTTCGTCTACAACAAAAATAACGTCGCCGCCCTTACCGCCGTCGCCGCCGTTTGGTCCTCCTGCAGGAACGAAAAGTTCACGCCTGAAACCAACGTGACCGTCACCGCCCTTGCCGGAGCGTATATATATCTTAACCTGATCAGCAAACATAAAAACACTCCTTCCTGCCAGAGCAGCCGCATGCCGCACTGCCTCTGTCGTTTTAATTAGATACTGATTCAAAAAAACGACTTCAAATATCAAAATCTGAAGCCGTTTAATCTATTATTCGTTTACTACGACTGGGTAGATAGAAACCTGTTTCTTATCTCTACCTTTTCTTTCAAACCTTACAACACCGTCAACCAGTGCAAATAAAGTATCATCGCCGCCTCTACCAACATTCACACCTGGGTGAATCTTAGTACCACGCTGTCTGTAAAGGATGTTGCCAGCTTTTACAAACTGTCCGTCTGCTCTCTTCGCTCCTAATCTCTTGGACTCGGAATCTCTACCGTTCTTTGTAGAACCAACTCCCTTTTTATGAGCGAAAAACTGAAGGTTCATTGTTAACATGAGTTACACCTCCTCGATTTCAAAATGTATAAACTCACTGTACTGCTCCGAGAGTGACTGCATACCGATCACCAGTGCATCGATGAGCAATGCTGCATCATGTCCCGGCACATCATCAAAATCAAAGTCAACCAACCCTGTTTCCTGATCTGCTCCGACGCTGAATGCATCTTCTGTCAGTGCTTCAATGGCGTTGCATGTATTCAATGTAAGCACTGAAACTGCACTGCAGACAATATCTTCACCGGGCTCTGCATATTCCGCATGGCCGTCGCATCTGAAACCTGTATAGTGATTATTCTTGTCTTTATAGACTGTCACACTGATCATCACATGACCTCAAAATTAAGCGTTGATCTTTTCAATCTTAACTTTTGTATAAGCCTGTCTATGACCGTTCTTCTTATGATAGCCAGTTTTTCTCTTATACTTATAAACGATAACCTTCTTAGCCTTGCCATCACCAACAGCTGTAGCTGTTACTGTAGCACCTGCTACTGTTGGATCACCAACTTTAACTTCGTCACCACTTACAACGAGAACCTGATCAAAAACAACTTCAGCACCAGCTTCAACACCAAGTTTCTCAACTCTGATGACATCGCCTTCTGCTACTTTATACTGTTTTCCACCTGTTGCAATAATTGCGTACATTTATAGGGCACCTCCTATTCACATTACTCGCCAGTTACGGTATTTGCAAAGCTATTCTGCAAATTTAGACCTCACTGTGCGGCATCTTCTGTATACTACCATGTTTTTTAAACTCTGTCAACCGTTTTTTCATCAACTTTTGCGTCTTTTTTTCGGAATATAAACTGACCAATAACAAAGTAAGGCCAGAGATAAAGCACCATTCTCTTTCCCTCTATCATGACACCGAATCTGTGAAGCAGATACACAGCGATCAATTCCGTCACGCACACGGCAAGTATCATGCCATACAAGCCTTCTGCCTTCTCCGGTTTGAAAAATCTTCCTGAAGCAAAAAACATGATCACCGCCACAACGGCATAACCCACCATGGATGTCAGCGGTCTGAAATAGCCAAGCTCCACTTCACTCTTATCGATAAAAAGAATATGCTGTATACTGTTTTTGAAGGTTGTGATTTTTTCACCCCAGAAGTCAAAATCAGACCAGGTATTCGGTATCATATCCGCAGGAATCGACGGTTTTGCCTGACAAATGGCAAAGAACACCATGATCATCACAGCCAGCCCCACAAATCCGGCCGCCAGCCAGAAAGGACGGTACCTGTTGACCATCAGAAACCGGATACCGCGAATCACCACAAGAATCAGAATCAATGCCGGAAGAAGAAACATAAAAAACACCGCCAGCCGCTGATAAATCTGACAATCTGTTTTATCGCTGCCCAGTCCCCATCTGTTTTCAAAAGCCTGAAGATATTCCGTTCTCTCTGCATTGCCGCTTATCTCTGTTCCCGGTTTGATGACAATTTTGCTGAAAGATGGTTCCTGAGCTGCATTGCCTGTATTCCCTGAATCAGCAGATGCTGTCCCTGTATCCGTCGATGGAGCTGAAGTATCTGCATCCGATGCCGGATAATTGTTCTGCCCGCTATTTTCGCTCTGCTTCTTGTCAAAAACAGCCTCTGCCGGAAGAATAACCACCGCATTCGTATCCTCATAAACACCTCTGACATAGTAGCTTTTTTCATTATAAGTCACAATGCCTCCGGTTATGGCACTCTCCCCAAACAGTTCCCAGGCCGCTTTACTGCTCAATACACAGCCGGTCAGATCGTCCTCCATCAATTCGCCGTCCGATGAACACAGATTCTCCGAACTGCCATATATATAGGTAAGCGTACCTGTCAAAGTTTTACCGAGATCATCATTGGTAAAGGTCTGCTGATCAAGGCTCCCCACCGCTGTAAAGGGAAGATAATTCTCCAGTTCCTCATCGTTTTTTCGCATGTCCTGCACGGTTGACATGGAATAGCCCTCTTTCAGATAGTAGATCACCGGCGTACCATAGCCTCCGATTTCCGTACCCATGGCCAGAATATGTCCAAAGCATACGAGCATGATCAAAAGAAGGATATATTTACCCGCATGCTTTGCCGCCCGCCGCATTATTCTCCCTCCACAAGACGCACACGGTCTCCATTGCGCAGTGTCTTGCTGGATGTCAGGACAAATTGCTGTCCCCAACTGAAAGAGCCTTCAATGGCTGCCTGTTCATTATTCTTGTCCAGAATATCCACCTGAACCTTATCCACCGCTGTTTCTGTACCCAGAATGGTATCCTTTTCATTGATCACATACACATAGTACTTGTCTCCGTCACTATGCAGCGCACCAAGCGGAACACATGTATCATATTTCTTGCTGGCTTTCTCCACTTTCAATGTAGCGATACTTCCCAGTTTCTTGACCTTTGCAGGGATAGAAACCGTCAATTCATATGAATTCTTATCTTCTGCTGAAACATCAATACTCTGTACCGTTAAACCTTCAACGGTTGTGCCGTTGCCAAGATCCAGGGTTACCTTATCATCCTTTGACAGATATTTGGCACTGGCCTTGTCCAAGGTTGCTGTAAACTTATATCCGGCACTCTGATCTGAAATACGGATGGCTGTATCTTCTGTGGTCGTCTCACCGGTTGTCACATTCACCTTTGTAATCAGGCCATCGGAAGGTGCCGTGATCTTGCCGTTGACATCCATCACCTTCTGAAGCTCATCCACTGCCAGCTGCTTTTCTTCCAGATCATCATTTTCAGTCAATGCCGTCGCAGTATCAACGTTCTCAGGTGCTTTGGCATCCTCCAGCGTCCGGTTCGCAGACTGGATGGTGGACTGCCGCTGCTTCACTGCTTCATTATAAGCTTCTTCCTTTGCTTTATAATCATCATACAATGTCTTTAACTGCTCATCATAGCTGGCACTGCTGCTGTTATTTTGCTGCTCGTTATAAGCAGACAACGCATTCTCGGCTTTCGTCAATGCATCCTTTGCTGTATTGATCTGATCATTGGCATTTTGCAGCAGGGAAACATTTTCCGGGCGGGCATTCACCTGTTCACGGATTTTCTGCTTGTCCTCCTGAGTCAGGGTGATTGGATTGCCGCTTTCATCCTTACTGGCCTCTTCAGCCTTTTTAATCTCCTTCTGGACATCCGCCTCTATATCTTTTTCGACCCCATCCAGATTGGTAACTGCTTTATCATAAGCCAGCTGCTTCTCCTCAACCGTTTTCTCCAGAGAATCACTGACTGTCGTATCCGTTTCACCGGAATTGCTGTTACTATTCTTATATGTATTATAAGCATTCCAGGCCTCGTTCATATCAGATTTGGCTTTTGAAACACTGTCATTGGCATCCGCCACCGTCTGATTATAATCTTCATAGGTTCTCTGAAGGCTTTTTGACTTCGTATCTGCCGCAATGGCTTCATTCGCTTTCTTGTCAGAGGCTGTTGCCTTTGCCACCTGCAGTTCTTTCTGCGCCTGAAGCAATTTTTTCTTAAGATCAGCTGTATCAAGCTGGATCAGCAGATCCCCCTTTTTGACGGTTTTGCCCTCCGTCGCTTCCACGGAGGCAATCTTAATATTAGCACTTGTTGATATGGCAATATCTTTATTCGGCGTAATATTGCCGTCCACTTCAATATTATGGCTGATAACACCGCCTGTTGCAACAGATGCTGTGACTTTCGCAATAGTCAGAGAATCAGCGGCTCTTGACAGAATCGTTAATAAAAACATCAGAATAAGGAACCCCGCCAGCGCTTTGACAGCTTTGACCTGTAGGGAACTCTTTTTATTCTTATCCATCTCAAAATCCATCAGTTGCTTTAATTTCATTGTTTGGTATCTCCTCTTTTTCACAAGTCGATCACTTATAAGACTTTATTCTTTGACAGCCGAAGCTGCAATTCCCTGTTCCAGATAGTTCTGTCCTGCAAGAAAAACAAGCAGTGACGGAACAAGTGTGATCACCGATGCCACAAAAGCCAAGCCTGCATTATCCATACTGATGTTCGGCAAATAGAGAGACAACGGCCACAACGTCTTTGACTTCAAAAATGTCAGCGGCTGCTCGATCAGATTCCACGCATCCAGAAAACTTAAGACCAGCGCTGAGACAATGCCGGATGAACCAAGTGGCACCCCAATCGACAAAAACACCTGAAACTTATTGGCACCATCTAATTCCGCCGATTCAATAATGCCCTTCGGAATACTTCTGAAGAAATGATACATAATAAATACAGGGAATGTGGAAAATGCGGCCGGCAAAATAACGGCCCACTGTGTATCTACCAGATGCATCGCATCCAGTGTCAGATAATTCGACAGCATCGTGACCTGGAATGGCATCAGCATAAGAATGATATACAGGTTAAATAAAACCTTCTTTCCCGGGATATCAAGTCTTGCAAAACCCCAGGCTGCAGGCACACCGGTCACGATCTGTCCGAGCAAAATCGCTCCCGTCATCTTCACGGAATTCCAGAACATCACAAAGAATTCCGGCGAATCCAAAAGGAGCTGTACATAAGCTTTAAAGGTCGGATATGTCGGCAGCAGTGCCCATGAAGCAAAACCATCGGCTTTTCCAAGCACAGCCCCCAGATAATGATTCAATTCATCCGTTCCCATCAGAGAACCGACAATCAGAAACACCACCGGAAAACAGATGATAACTGCCAGAACCAAAAGCAGCAGGAGTAATATTCTTTTAAAAATCTTATGTTTCATCTCCTGCCTCCTAATCTTCACGGTCCCATGAACGCTGCAGACCCAGAATCAGCACAAGGATCAGCAATGCGATCACAACTGCCGCTGCAGACATTTTGTCAAGGGATAATTCCCTAAACCAGTTGTTGAACAAATGCTGCAGCAGATACATACTTTCATGAGGATAATCCCCCGCCACCAGATAAGCCTCCCTGAACACCTTGAAAGAATTCAAAAAGGCCAACACCGTGATTGTATACAGTGTCGACATCAGGTTCGGCATGGTGATATACCGAAAACACTGAATATTATTGGCCCCATCTGCTCTGGCCGCCTCATAAAGGGTATCCGGGATAGCCGTCAGACCCGCCATCCACAGAACAACATTGTAACCGAGATTTTTCCAGACGTAGCTGAAAACAAGAATCCAGAAGGCAAATCCTGTATCCATCCAATCCTGTGACTGCATCCCAAACATATGCAGAAGGCCGCTGAAATAGCCATTCTGATGAAACAAAAGCCGCCAGATCAGCACAACCGAAGCCACCGGGATCGCCATGGGCACCAGATATGCCGTTTTCAGATAATTGGCTCCTCGGATGCCTGCATTCAAAAACACTGCGATCAGCAATGAAAAAATCATCAGGATCGGAATGCAGATCACCATGAACTTGATGGTATTCGAAAACGCCAGTCTGAATGCCGCATTCTGAAAAATCGTGATGTAATTTGAAAAGAAAACAAACTGCGTACCCGATACATTCGTAAAAGAGCGGCGCAATACATCTATAAAGGGGATCAGCACAAAAATGCTGACCCCTGCTAAACTCGGTACAATGAAAGCAATATCAGTAAGTTTTTTCTTATTCAGGCTGATCTTCATAAGCTTTCATACCTCTTTCTTATTCAGATAAGTAAATATTGATATCTTTAACAACCTGTTCGACTGCATCGTCCACAGAAGTATCTCCGATAATGGCATTCATACTGTCCTTCAAAATCGTTGACAAAATCGTATAATCGCCATAAGACGGTGTATTCAGAGAATCGATCAGGTTCTTCAGCTGTGCGATCTGATCGTCTGTCGGCCAGTAGCTGTCAACAAAGATCTCATTGCCATCATCATCCGTCATACCCCAACCGCCTTTGGACTCATTCGGATCATAGCCTTCTGTGCCTGCATCCGGATCAACCAGTGAAGCATCAAAGCGTTCTTTATTCACCGGGAATCCACTGTAACTGTCAATGGCCTTCTGACCGTCTGCACTCAGGGCAAATGCATAGAACTCTTTAGCTGTGTCTATATTCTTGGATTTGGCATTGATACCAATAATCTCTGACGGAACATAAACATTCTGAACAGAACCAGGCAGTGCCTTGTAATTAATGTCGGCATCCTTTCTCATGATGGATGCGAGATCTCCAAGGCTGCCTGTTCCGTCCATATTGCCGTAGGCAATGCGATTCATGCCGGCCATAATGTACATAGCCATATGACTTGGATCATAGCCGTACCAGGAAGCATCCATTTCATAATCCTCACTTGCATAGTACTGCTTCATTTGATCCATATCGGACTTATCTTTATCTGATAAAGTTTCGTAAACCGCATTATAAATGGTCTTAATATCGTTCAGATAGGATTTCAGGCTGTCAGAATCAAGAGATCCGTCTTCCTTGAACCAACTGGCTGAGTTGGTATACATCATATCACCAACCATTGAATATAAACTATAGGATTCGATAAAATTCTCATTCTTCTTGTGATCCTTGACAAAATCCTGAGCAAGAGAAGCGAAATCCGACAAATTATTCAGCTTGTCAAGATCACTCTTACGCCCGATCACAATCGGCACCTTAAAGGTCATCGGCACTGCATAAATCTTGCCGTCATCACCCTTATAGGTCTGTGCGATCTTATCAAAAAGCTTGCCGTCAGAGATCAGCGGATTCACTGTATCACTGACATCTGCAAGTAATCCCTTTTCCACATAGGAATTAACCGGAAGTCCATCCATAAGCAGGATATCCGGGCCGTTGCCGCCCATTACTTCTGTGTTCAATGTACGAATGGCATCGGATGTTGTCACTGCATCATCACCGCTGACACCGCTTTCAACCTTCACATAAACATCCGGATGTGCCTTCTGGTAAGCAGCAGCCAGTGTACGGATTGTATAATCATCCTTTAATGTATAGATGGTCAGTTCCTTATCCGGACGCTTTGCAGCATCTTTGTCATAAGCATAATTCAGGAAAGATTCTTCAGACGTATCTCCGGTATAATCACTGAACTTCACAAGAATCTGTCCGTCATCTTTCGGAATCAGATACTCTACGTTGCCACTTGGGGAAACCAGGGATGACATATTGCCATCCACAATCTGTTCGGAAGTATCCTTATCCAGATCGTATGTATAGATACCCTCTGTACAGGAATAATAAATCGTATGTCCATCCTTCAGATAATCTGCGATCGTGACACTGCCCTTGGAGGTAATCACACTGGCCAATGCTTCATGTTCAGCTGTCTTCTTATCCGTTGCTGTATCATATTCATAAACCTTCTCGTAATCATCAAGCAGCAGCTTGTCACCGCACAGATACATATTGTTGACAAAGTTCATATCATCAAATGTGGCTGTAATCTTGCCGTCAGCCGTTGTCACATGATAGACTGCACCGTTATAATCTGCAACATACAGGTTCTCGGCATCCTTTAACTTGAGCGTCTGGATACCATTGGATGCCTCTGTATCACCCTTATTGTCGCTGCCACCATTTTCATTGATCACAACGCCGTCATCCTCTGTCTCAGATTCAGCAGAAGCATCGGAATCAGCGGAAACATCGGCCTCAGAACCGGTCTCATCATCAGATGCATTATATTCATAATGCTGCTCCTTCTGAAGATTCGGAATCTCCATGGCTATCTCTGACAGCTTGCCATCCTTTGTCAGAAGATAATACTTCACAGTTGAATCCACAGAAGTCACATTATCCTTCGTCTCTGAGTGGGTCTGTGTATAAACAAAAGCCAGATCGCCATCCGCATCAATGGTCATATTGCCCACGTAAGCATAATCACCATTGCCGTCATCATCTGTATTATCATCTCCGAGATTCAGCTGATCAAGGGCTGATAAATCCATGGAAGCATCCCCCCATGTCTTACCGCCGTCTGTAGAATCCTTAACCGAAAATCCTCTGTCCGAACTGTCACTGACAATCGCACGGATCGTACCGTCTGACAATTGCTTCATCGTCTGAATATAACTGTAATTGTTATCATCCTGAGATTCCAATGGATTTCCCCAGTTTTCTTCCACATAGCGGCCTTTTCCGCCTGATGTGGAAGCATCCTCACCATTTCCACTGCCGCCACCCGAGCATCCTGCCAGCAGGCCAACGGTCATAGCCAGCACAAGACCAATACTGGTCAGCTTTTTCATTCTTTTCATAAATGCGCCTCCATTCCAAAAATAACATTTATTCTCTCAAACACTTTCGATCATTAACTGTTTGAATAAGTTTATTATATCAGAAAATGTGTCCAAAAACAGATGTAATTTCCTTACGATTTACGCAATTCTTTACGAAAATCTTACGATTTGAACTATCAATCGTTTCCAAAATATCTTACACTGACAGCAGGCGAACCTGCTCCGCCAAAGACCTGTGTACTTTCTTTCTGGTCATCTCCACCAGATGCAGCGATGTCCGGTCCACAACCGTTGTCTGTACACTGTCCTTTGACGCCTCTTCTCTCAGCACATCCATGAGTGCCTTTAAGTGCTCCGGATCTTTCATATTAATAAAATCGACAATCACAATACCTGAAATGTTGCGAAGACGCAGCTGACGGCACACTTCCTGCGCCGCTTCAAGGTTGATCTTGAAAAAATTTTCCTCCATCTTCTGTTTGCCGATGGCCTTGCCTGTATTCACATCGATCACTGTCAGCGCCTCCGTCGGTTCAATGACCAGATAGGCGCCGGATCTCATCCAGACACGCTTCTGCAGTGCTTTATCCATCTGCGCTTCAATCCCCTTCAGCTTGATCAGTGGATAGGAATCATCCTTATAGTATTGCAAAGCTTCCTCAGATAGACCCCATCGGCCAAAATTTTCTTTCAATTCATCATAAACTTCCGGAAGATCCGTTGTCACTCTGCATGTACTGCCGTGAGCAAACTTTTTGATCAACTGCGTATACGGCGAATCTCCTGACATCAGTTTACTGAAACATGTTCTCGTGCATGCAGTTGACATAATTCTATTATAGTCAACTTCTAAACGATGCATCTCTTCCCCGATCACTTCTGCTCTCTGTCCGAAAGCTTCTGTCCGGATCATCCACGCCGCCCCTTCGATTTCTTCACCCGAAACAATTCCGGTCAATCGATCTCTTTCCGCTGTATCTTTAATTCTGGCAGATATCTGAATACCGTTTTTTCCCCTCGTCAATACAGTATATCTTCCCGGAAAACTTAACCGTCCTGTCAGAAACCAGGCCTTTGTCTTCAAATTCTCTTTTTCAACCTGAACAACGATCTCATCCCCGGCAACAATTTTGTCGTTTTTCTTTTGATTAACAAAAAAATGTACAGCATTATCCTTCAGGGGATAGTATCCCATCACCCCTGGTGTAATCTCCACAAAGGCTGCCTGAATATTCTGTACAATATGTTTCACTTTCCCTATATAAATATCGCCGACTCTTACCTGGCTTTTCTTCGGCTCAAGATTCAGCTCACAAAGTGTGTCTTCTTCATAAAGGGCTGTCAGTACCTTCGACTGCCAGCCCGTAATAACGATTTGTCTTTTCATTTATTCTGCAAAGTCCTCCAGCGAGACAAGCTGTCTGCCCGTCTGCTCATTTCCTTTATCTGCATACATATCACAGCGTGTCACCAACCACGCATAATCATTCTCTTCAAGATTTTCCAGACGGCAAAGTGTCTGCATGACAAGTTCAGGCTTCAGGTTCGTTGCACTGCCTGCTGCCACCTGCATAAAGATCTTCCCATTTTCTTCCACAACCATCTTGTAGATCAGAGGACGAATGTCTATTTCCCGCTCGCTCTTCTTTGTCTTCTTGATGACCCGGATTTCCGGACGGGACATAAAGCTTTCAACAGCTGCCTTCAGCTGCTTGGTCTCACAAGGTGCCATCTCTTCACGGAAGCCTACCTCATAATCAGCTGCCGCAATGATGGACATAGCATTCTTCGCCTGATCCGGCAAATGGCGAATACTGTAAACAACAATGCCTTCTACCATCTGGGCATTCACAGCATTCTTCATGGCTTCCAAGTCGTCAAAACTGTTCACTTCCATGTCCAGATATTCTCCACGGCTCTCAAGTCCGACCCCCAACGGTGACGCAAAGGACAGACATGGATGGGGATGGTAACCCTGAGAATAAGTGATATCTACATTGGCCCTTCTGAATGCCTTCTGGAAGTAACGCATAATGTCCAAATGCCCGATAAACTTTACAATTCCTTCTTTACCAAACCGCATTCTAAGCTTCATAGCAGACACCTCCTTCATAAACACGACAGCCGCAGCCGGAACATCCCTGACGGCAGTTCGGTGTCACAACGCCTTCCCTGGCCCGTTGATATTCTCGCTTCAAAAATTCCTTGGTCACACCAGCATTGATAAAATCCCACGGCAGGATCTCATCCAGCGGACGTTCGCGATGCACGTAGAACGTATAGTCCACATGGCAATCCTCAAAAGCTTTCATCCAGCCTTCATAATTAAAGAACTCAGACCATGAATCAAAGATACAGCCATTCCTGTAGGCCGCCATCAGCACCTTGCCAAGCCGTCTGTCGCCTCTGGCAAAAATGCCTTCCAGTTTCGTCAGTTCAAATTCATGCCAGTTATACCGCATGCTCTTGTGGTTAATCTGTTCCTTCATCTTCGCACTCAAAAACTTCTGTTTCGCCACGAATTCCTCATCCGTGCACTGACGCACCCACTGGAACGGTGTGAATGGCTTCGGTACGAAGAAAGAAGTACTTGCCACCACATCCACACGGCCATTACCCGGGCGTTCACCCTTTGGAATCTCATAGAACGTCTTGGCAACCTTATTCGCCAGATCTGCAATACCGGCAATATCCTCCTCTGTCTCTGTCGGAAGACCCAGCATGAAATAAAGTTTCACCCTATTCCAGCCGCCGGCAAATGCATCAGCTGCACCCTTCAGAATCACTTCCTCTGTCAGGCCCTTGTTGATCACATCACGCATTCTCTGGCTTCCCGCTTCCGGAGCGAAAGTCAGACTGCTCTTACGTACATCCTGCACTTTGGACATAACATCCAAAGAGAACGCATCAATACGCAGGGACGGCAGAGAAATGTTCACCTTTCTGTTCTCACAGGTCTGGATCAGATAATCTGTCAATGCCTCCAGTTCAGAATAGTCACTGGAACTTAAAGAGCTGAGAGAAATCTCATCATGACCCGTGGCATTCAGCATCTTATCCGCATGTTCTTTCAGATAATCCAGTTCACGTTCTCTGTTCGGACGATAAACCATGCCCGCCTGACAGAAACGGCACCCCCTGATACAGCCTCTCTGGATTTCCAGAACAACCCTATCCTGTGTTACCTTAATAAAAGGAACTAATGGCTTCTCAGGATAGCGGACACTGCTCAGATCGGTCACTACCTGTTTGTCGATAACTGCAGGCGCACATGAACGATTCGGTCCAAAGGATGCAATGGTACCGTCTTCATTGTAAGCCACATCATAAAAAGCCGGTACATACAAACCCGGAATTGCAGCTGCCATTTCAAGGAACTGTTCCCTGCTGCCCCCTGCCGCCTTATTGGCTTTATAAGCATCCATCAGTGCATCATAGACCGTCTCTCCTTCTCCGATATAGAAAATATCAAAAAAATCTGCCAACGGTTCCGGATTATACACACAAGGGCCACCACCGATCACAATCGGATCATCCTCGCCGCGGTCAACCGCCAACATCGGAATTCCGGACAAATCCAGAACCTGCAAAATATTGGTATAGCACATTTCGTACTGGATCGTAATGCCCAGAAAATCAAAATCTTTAATCGGATCCTGTGATTCCAGCGCAAACAGCGGAATCTGCTTCTTGCGCATCACTTCATCCAGATCCATCCATGGGGAATACACACGTTCACAGTACACATCCTCCCGGGCATTCAACAGATCATAAAGGATCTGGATACCCAGATGGGACATACCAATCTCATACACATCCGGGAAGCACATGGCAAAACGGATCTTACCTTCCGGATCCTTCACCACATGGTTCACTTCATTGCCCAGATAACGGGCCGGTTTCTCGATTTTTAATAAAATATCATCACTTAACGCTAACTTCTTCATGCTTTTTATCCTTTTTTACTTTTTACAAATACAGTTGTTCTTAAAATCCTCCAGAGCATTTACTCCGAAGAAGCGACAACCTGAATCCATATTACTACATGAGCGTGGCATTGTCAAAACTTCTTTACTGTCCAAACCATTTTGTCCAAACCATTTATCGAAGCTGGCCTTAGGTATTCGACAGCTATTTCTAATGCATCTTGGGCAATTACCCGATCAGTTAGCCGAACAGTAACTTTGTCATGTATCACTTCTGAAAAATAGGTGTACCGTAAGACATACTGCAAAAAAACAAAAAGCAGCTGCACAATGACAACTGCTTTTTGTTTTAAAGGGAGAAAAAATATAGTAACAAATATAGATTAATTACGTATATTAATAGTTTGTACACTAATTATATGTCTAACGAAGCATTTTGTCAATCATGCATTTTATCCAAACTTAGTATACTAATTATGTGCATTTTCGCCAATACGTCGGCTATTCAGTTGATTCACCACCGGTGTCACAATGGTTGTCTCAATTTTCTCCTTTAATTGCTCCACATCTGTCTGTCTTTGAATTTCAGCCATCGCTGACGCATACACACGGTTTCCACTTAACACATCTGTCTGCTTCAAAAACATCGTCACTGACAAAATCAGCAGCACAATGATCATCCGCATTGAAAAACTGCTGCTTTTTTCAGTACTGTCCCGGACAATAGAATGTTTCTGTTTCTTATCCAACTGTCTGAGTCGTCTGTAATTACTTTTCTGTACTGCTTCCATTTCAAAGTAATTGTCCATATAAAAAGCTCCGTCTTTTTGTATCATGATACGCAGACGGAGCCTTCTTTATACCTGTATTCAACTTTTCAATATTTTACAAACATCCTTCCCCTGCAGCTGCCATTAATGAACTATATCGTTCTTCTCAGACAAATGAATCAGAAAATCTGCATCAATTGTTCTGAAATCATTAATCACTGCATTCGCCTTTGACAGATCCTGTTCACCGGATGTAGGGTTCTGATAGCCCAGGCAGGTCATTCCGGCCCGTACTGCTGCCAACACACCATTGGCTGAATCTTCAATCACAACGCAGGTCTCCGGCGTCTCCTTCAGTTTTTCACATGTCTCAAGAAAAACGTCCGGTGCCGGCTTACCGTTTCTCACTTCTTCACCCGAAAAAATCAGATCAAAATAAGCGACAATGCCAAGCTTTTCCAAAACTGCATGAATAAACGGATAGGAGGAAGAGGATGCCACTGCTGTCTTTAAACCGGCGGCCTTGATGCTCTTCAGCAATTCCACTGAGCCTGCAGTAGGTCCGGCATCGCTTTCCCGGACAAGGCGGATCATGATCGCCTCACGCTCTGCAATCAGACTGTCGATTGTCTCACTGAGGTGATATCGCTCTTTGAACAACTCAAATCTCAGCTGGTTCGTTGTGCCTGCATAGGCTGTCATCGCTTCCACCGGCACATCCACCCCATGAGCAGCCAGCGTTTGCTGATCCCCTAGATAATGCATCGGCTGACTGTCAATGAGCACCCCATCCATATCAAATATAATCGCATGTACCATTCTTGTCATTGCCTCTTAATTGCAGTAATTCTTGAATTCTTTGAGAACAGTCAGCACCAGGTTGTATGTCCTCTCAACAGAAGCAATACCCAGGCGTTCTCTCGATGTATGAATATCGTGCATTTCAGGGCCCATGCTGACCATATCAAGCCAAGGCATCTTCTCGGACAGCAAACCACATTCAAGTCCGGCATGGATCATCTCAATAGATGCCTCTTCGCCTGTCTGTTCCTCATAAATCTTCTTGCAGAGTGCACAGATTTTGGAATCAGGGTTAAATGGCCATTCCGGATATTCGCCACGGAAAGTCATTTCGCCGCCCAGAAATTCTGTCATATATCTCAGCTTATCTTTCATCAGTTCTTTCAGGGACTTCACAGAACTTCTGATGGCCCATGTCATGGCAACTCCCTCTTCCGTCGTCTCAAGAACTCCGAGATTTAATGAACTTTCAACAAGGCCCGGCAAATCTGCGCTCATCGTCTGGATGCCGTTTGGCACCTGCATCAGCATAAAAATTACCTTCTCAGTCAATGCCATAGAGAAGACTTCATAGCCTCCCTCCGCACGTACATCCGCATCAATGGCAATCACCGGATCACACACATGGAACTCACTGCGCACTTTCTCCTGAAAAGCAGCTGCCAGAGACTGGATCTCATCGATGTCTTCATCAGATACCACGATCTCAGCCTTACTATCTACAGGAATCGCATTGTCCTTGTCTCCGCCATCCACAGAAATAATACAAAATGGCAGTGCTTCATGCAGTTCAAACAACAGTCTGCCAAGCAAAATGTTCGCATTGGCACGGCCTTTATCAATCTCTGAGCCGGAATGTCCACCCACAAGGCCATGGACATGCAGTGTCATTGCCGTTCCCTCGGCAGAAGCACAGCTCATCGGAAGAAACGATGTGGCTTTCACACCGCCGGCACAGCCTGCAAGGAAATGCCCTTCATCCTCTGAATCAAGATTCAAAAGGTATTTTGCCTTCAGATCGGCTGTATCCAGTGCAATGGCACCTTCCATGCCCACTTCTTCTTCAGTTGTAAAGACCACTTCCAATTCCGGATGTTCAATCGTATTATCCTCAAGAATTGCCAATCCCATGGCAACGGCAATGCCGTCATCTCCGCCGAGGGTTGTTCCCTTTGCATGGACATATCCGTCTTCAACCACCAGGTTCAGTCCATCCTTCTCAAAATCAAAATCCACACCTGCATCTTTGACACATACCATATCCAGATGTCCTTGGAGCATCAGAACCGGCGCTTCGCCATAGCCTTCTGAAGCCGGCTTTCTGATTACGACATTGTATTCTTCATCCTGACGAACCTCAAGATTCAGAGACTGTGCCACAGAAACACAGTAATCGCTGATGGCTGCTACATTGTAAGAGCCATGCGGGATCTTGCAGATCTCCTCAAAATAATAAAAAACGCGTTCCGGTTTTAAACCTTCTAAAACTCCCATTTCTATCTCCCAAAATAAAATTAATTTTTAAAACTGTGAATTGGCGCCGGAATTCTGCCGCCGCGGTTAATGAAATCCGAACAGTCAAATTCATTCACTTTCATAATCGGTGCATAACCAAGCAATCCGCCAAATTCAGCTGTATCGCCGACTTTCATGCCATGTACCGGAATCAGTCGGACCGCAGTTGTCTTCTGGTTGATCATACCGATCGCCATTTCATCTGCGATCATACCAGAAATAGTGGTTGCCTTTGTATCTCCCGGAATAGCGATCATATCCAGACCAACAGAGCATACACATGTCATCGCTTCCAGTTTCTCCATGGTCAGTGCACCTTCCAGTACAGAATCAATCATACCCTGATCCTCAGATACAGGAATAAAAGCACCGGACAGACCGCCGACATAAGAAGAAGCCATGATACCGCCCTTCTTCACCTGATCATTCAAAAGGGCAAGGGCCGCTGTTGTACCCGGTGCACCCACACGCTCAAGACCCATTTCCTGAAGGATCTCAGCAACGCTGTCACCAACAGCCGGTGTCGGAGCAAGGGAAAGGTCAATAATGCCAAACGGCACGTTCAGACGTCTGGAAGCTTCCTGGGCAACCAGCTGCCCAACACGAGTCACCTTAAAAGCTGTCTTCTTGATTGTCTCACAGAGCACACCGAAATCCTGACCTTTGACTTCTTCAATAGCACGTTTAACAACACCAGGGCCACTGACACCCACGTTGATGACAACATCTCCCTCTGTCACACCATGGAATGCGCCTGCCATAAATGGATTATCATCCGGTGCATTACAGAAAATAACAAGCTTCGCACAACCAAGAGAATCATTGTCCTTTGTCAGCTCTGCTGTTTTCTTCACGGTCTCGCCCAGCATCTTGACAGCATCCATATCAATACCGGTCTTGGTGGAACCCACATTCACAGAACTGCAGACGAGTTCTGTCTCTGCCAATGCCTGAGGGATAGATTCAATCAACAGCTTGTCCGCAGGTGTCATGCCCTTTGAAACAAGGGCTGAATAACCGCCGAGAAAGTTGATGCCTACTGTATGAGCTGCTCTGTCAAGGGTCTTGGCAATTTTCACATAATCTTCCGGTGTCTTGCAGCAGCTGCCGCCAACCAGTGCAATCGGCGTTACGGAAATTCGCTTATTGACAATCGGAATACCATAATCCAGCTCAATCTGCTCACCGACCTTCACAAGATTCGCTGCCTTCTCAGTGATCTTACAATATATCTTCTCACAAACAACATCTACATTATTATCACAGCAGTCAAGAAGACTGATACCCATTGTAATTGTACGGACGTCCAGATTGGACTCCTCAATCATCTTGTTCGTTTCCCGAACTTCAAATACATTGATCATTTATCTTACCCGCCTTTGTTAAATTCTATGCATGATGTCAAAAATCTCTTCGTGCTGCATTTTGATCTGAACACCAAGATCTTCACCGATCTTCTCAAGATCCTTCACCAATGAGGCAAATTCCTTATCTGCACCATTAGCATCTACGATCATCATCATATGAAAATAGCCCTGGATAATGGACTGATCAATATCAAGAATGTTGATCTTATGCTCCGCAAGATATGTACATACGGTTGCAATAATACCTACCCTGTCCTTGCCGATAACTGTAATAATTGTCCTGTTCATGATTCAATACCTCCGTTTTATAATGTGATAAGAGCCCTTGCCTCATCTCTTGGGGCAACGCTGATATGCAGCGCTTCTTTTGTCACTGAAAAATCTCTTTCCAATTCATTCTGAACGGCTCTGAGCGCAAGCTCAGGAAAATTGTTCTCCTTGCTCAAGTGTCCAAGGATCACCTGCTGCAGTCTCTCATTCAGGAGTCTGCCGACCAGCTGACCGGACATCTCATTGCAAAGATGGCCATAATTCCCGGCGATTCTGCGCTTCAACTGATAGGGATATGGTCCCACTTCAAGCATATGCAGATCATAATTAGCTTCCACATAGAGCAGATCACAATCCTTAAGCTCATCGATGATTGCCTCATCAAAATAACCCAGGTCCGTCACTGTTCCAATTCTTGCATCTGCCGTTTCAATCTGATAGCTGACAGGATCCCTTGCATCATGGGGAATAGAAAAAGGATGGATGGTCATATCGTTAATCTGGAAAGTCTCTCCCGGCCGGATCACATGAAAAAGGGATTCATCCACCTTGCCAAGTGACTTCGTCCGCCATATTTCTTCCAATGTTCCTCTTGTCCCATAAATCGGCACATGATACTTTCTTGACCAGACACCGATTCCCTGGATATGATCCATATGTTCATGGGTAACAAGAAGTGCATCAATATCAGTACCTTCTGTGCCGAAACTCTTAAGTCCCTGCTCAATTCTCTTCTTACTGATACCTGCATCGATCAAAATATGTGTATCATCATTTGCTGCATACAGACAGTTGCCGCTGCTGCCGCTGGCAATTGTTGAAAATTGCATGCATCTCATCCTCTCATCGTAAAATAATAACTTTCAAGTTAAACGCAGCTATGCGCAGAACTTTTATACTAAATTATAATCCATCGACATTTTAAACGCAACATTTATTTTGTATTAGTACAGTAATTCATCAAAGTACACAAAAGGCTGCCAAAGGCAGCCAAAACATTGCATCATTCGTGCATTTATTGTTGATCCAGCTTCTCTTTCAACTGATCATACACATCCGACAATGTTGTGTTATTCTCAATCACAAAAGAACATTGCTTAAAAAAGACCTCATCCGGCTGCTGATTTCTCATCACCGAATCAACCTTCTCATCGGAGTAATTCCTTGTCTCCTTCATGCGCTGTCTGCGGATCTCCGGTTTCGTATACACATACCAGAATTCATCACAGATGTCTTCATATCCGCATTCAAGAAGAATGGCAGATTCCAGCGCCACAAAGCGACACTCGCCGGAAGCCTCTGCCTCTGCGATTAACTTTCGTATCTCATCCTTTACATATGGATGCGTCATACTGTTCAACTTCTCCAAGGCTTCTTTGTTGTTAAAAACATGATCGGCCAGCTTCTTTCTGTCGATTTCGCCGTCATCCATCAAAATATCCCTGCCAAAATATTCCACGATCAGCTGATAGCTGATATTGCCCTTCTGCATCAGTTCTCTCGCCACTTCGTCAGACATAATCACACATCCGCCGAAATTCTGCTGAAGCATTTTGATCACTTCGGATTTACCTGTACCGGCACCGCCTGTAATGCCATACACCTTCATTTGTACATCCCCTTTTCTACGTCCCGGATTTATTTTAACTCATACCAGTTATGACCGGTATGCATATCAACCTCTAATGGCACCGCCAATGTCGCTGCATGTTCCATTTCTTCCTTCAAAATTGCCTTCACTGCATCCACTTCATCCAAAACTGCCTCAATCAGCAATTCATCATGGATCTGCAGGATCAGCCTGGACTTCATATGCTGCCGTTTCAGGCGTCTGTTCACTCTGACCATGGCGATCTTGATGATATCCGCTGCTGTTCCCTGAATCGGTGAATTCATGGCAATACGCTCACCAAAAGACCGCTGCATAAAATTACTTGAAAGCAGTTCCGGAACCGGACGGCGTCTGCCGAATAATGTCACGGCGTATCCCTTCTCCTTTGCATCTTCCACAGAACGGTCAAGAAACGCCTTAATGCCCGGATAGGTCCGGAAATACTGCTGGATATAATTCTCTGCTTCCTTCTTGGTGATACTCAGATCCTGGCTGAGGCCGAAGGAACTGATGCCGTACACAATACCGAAATTAACCGCCTTGGCATTACTTCTCTGAGTCGGCGTCACTTCATCGAAAGGTGTATGGAACACCTGGGAAGCCGTCATCCGATGGATATCCTGGGCCTCTTTGTAGGCCTGGATCAGATGTTCGTCCCCGGCCATATGGGCAAGGACACGCAGCTCAATCTGTGAATAATCCGCATTGACAAAGATACAGTCTTCCTTAGGTACAAAAACCTTGCGGATCAGCCTTCCAAGCTCCATACGCACCGGAATATTCTGAAGATTCGGTTCCGTACTGCTGATACGTCCCGTCGCTGTAATGGTCTGATTAAACTTGCCGTGGATTCTCTGGTCATCCGGCCGGATATAACCGGCCAGCCCATCTGCATAAGTGGATTTCAATTTCGTCAGCTGGCGGTATTCAAGAATCTGCCCCACAATCGGATCATAGGTACGCAGCTTTTCAAGAATATCGGCAGACGTAGAATAACCCGTCTTCGTCTTCTTCGCAAAAGGCAATCCCAACTTCTCAAATAAAATTACGCCCAGCTGCTTAGGTGAGTTGATATTGAAAGATTCTCCCGCAAGCTCATAAATATTCTTCTCCAGTTCATCAATCCTGCCTGTCAGTCGGCTGCCGTATTCTGCAAGGGCGTCCTTCTCAACAGCAATACCTGCCTTCTCCATATCATATAAGGCATATACCAACGGCATTTCAATCTCATCAAAGAGCCGGTCCATGCCGGTCTCCTCAAGCCGCTTCTTTAAAGTACCATAAGCTTGTACAGGGATCATCGCCGAATACGCAAGATAATGTCCAAAACTCTCTTTTTCTTTCTCCGATGCTTCTGTCAACGTCATCTTCTTCATCCAATCCGCTCTTGAAGGCACTGTCATGCCAAGGAAATCCTGTGCAATACCGTCATAGGTATAGCTGTCCTTTAACGGATTGATCAAATATGCCGCGATGGCCGCATCAAAAATGCCGTCCTCTTCCGAAAGCTCCAACCAGTACAACTGCGGTTTCACATCGATCATGCAGCAGACACCGGCTCTCTTCGCCGCCGCTGCCGCCATCTCACGAAGAACTGCTGCTGTCATCATCCCTTCCGCCGGAATATAAACAGGCACATTGTCTGCTTTGCAGGCAGCCAGACCCTCAAAATCATCTTCTGAGAAATAATACAGTCCCAGTTGATCTGTCTCACCAATTCCCTCCAGCCAGGAAACAGCCGCTACAAAATCATCCAGCACCTTTACTGTCTGATAATTCACCGTTGTTTCTGCCACACTGTCAAAACGCTTCAGAATATTCTTCAGTTCCAACCGCTTCAAAAGGGCATAGGATGCATCGTTCATCATCTGCCCGATGGTTGCATCTTCCAGTTTGAAATCCAGCACACAATCCGTCTTGATGGTTGCCAAAACCTTGCTGAACTGCGCCTGTTCATAGTAAGTGACCAGATTCTCTGAAGCCTTCTTCGGTTTCAGTTCCGCTGCATGTGCATGAGCCGCTTCAATACTGTGCCACGTACTGATGATCTTCGATGCCGTCTTCTCACCAATGCCGGGAACACCCGGAATATTATCCGATGTATCGCCCATCAGTGCTTTCATGTCAATAAATTCTGTCGGTGTGACCTGATATTTTTCAAAGACATCTGCTGCATAATAATCTTCGATCTCTGTACCTGACATCTTCGTCTTCGGAATGCGGATCTTGATCTTGTCCGTTGCCAGCTGAAGCAGATCCCTGTCACCGGATATAATGGACACATCATATCCCGCCGCCTCATAAGCTTTCCCAAGCGTACCGAGAATATCATCCGCCTCATAACCGGCGTGTTCAAGGGTCGGTATCTGCATAGCATGCAGAACTTCCTTGATCACCGGAACCTGCTCCCGCAATTCCTCAGGCATCGGCTTTCTTGTCCCCTTATAAGCCTCAAACATCTCATGGCGGAATGTCGGCGCATGAACATCGAAAGCAACCGCAAGATAATCTGCTTTCTCTTCATCAAGTATCTTAAACATAATATTCAAAAAGCCGTAAACTGCATTGGTATGCAGCCCTTCTGCATTCGACAGCAGCGGAATGCCATAATAAGCTCTGTTCAAAATGCTGTGCCCGTCGATCAAAATCACTTTACTCATTTAACTATCAATTCCTTTTCTATCATATTGCCGCCATCCGGCAAACCTCTTTGTTCAACTGAAAAACCGGCCGGAAGGATTACCGGATAATGCTGTTCAAAATATAACCGTCCCGAGGATACATCTGACGTCTCCGAAATATTTCCCATATCCTCCGTCACTGCATCCTCACCAAACCAGAATGCATAGAGGGATACAGCTGCTGCGTCCTTGAAATCATTCAGTGTATGGATCTCCTGCTCACTGAACAGCAGCGTATGACTGCAGAATGCGAGAATCACTGCCATGATAACAATGCCGGCCCGCTTGGCAAAATGCCGCCTTGCCGCCAGACGCTTTCTCATATAAAGTTCTTTGTTCTGTTCACTGATAAAATCTTTCAGATTCTTCTTAAGATCCATTGTCCCTGTATGATCTTCATCCAGCTGCATCAAACCAATGGTAATCATATAGTAGACTTCCAGTTCATCATAACAGTCCTGGCAGTTCTCAATATGCTCAAGGAAACCTTCCAGCTGCTCATCTGTCAATTTCTCTTCAATAAATCCCGAAATCATCCGTTGTACATCATGACACTTCACCCGCGATTCCCCCTTTCATCTGTCTGGTAATACTATACACTATTTTTTTAAAAAAATAAAGCATCCCATTTTTATATTTGTCCTCTGTGATTCCCTTGACATTCTCATCATTTCGATATATCGTTATATCAGAATACTAAACAGAAACCGATTCATCCTGACACTTTATGCCATGATGAATTTTTTATGGAGGATTTTATGATAGATGGATTTAACAGAACAATCGATTACATCCGGCTTTCGGTCACAGACAGATGCAACCTGCGCTGCCGTTACTGCATGCCGCCTGATGGGATTTCCTGTCTGCCTATGCGTGAAATTCTCACTTACGAGGAGATTGAACATCTCTGCCGCATCTTTGCAGATCTCGGTATCCGCAAGGTCAAGATTACCGGGGGAGAGCCTTTCGTCCGAAAGAATATATGCCATCTGATTCGTCGGATCAAGCAGATCCCCGGCATTGACAGTGTCACACTAACGACCAACGGCACACTGGCACTGCAGCATCTGGAAGAATTGAAAGCCATCGGCATTGACGGCATCAATTTCAGTCTGGACACCTTGAAACCGGCCGTTTTTCAGCAGATCACCGGCGGAAGGGGCCTAGAAAATGTCCTTGCAGCCATCAACAAGGCGGTTTCTCTTCAAATCCCGAATATCAAGATCAACTGTGTCCCTGTCCGGGATTTCAATCTCTCTGAAATCCCGAATATCGCCGCTTTAGCCGAAGATTATCCGATTCATGTCCGTTTTATCGAAATGATGCCTATCGGCCTGGGCAAAGATTTTCAAATGGTTTCTGAAGCCGAGATCTGTCATCTCCTGAAGGATACCTACGGCAGTCTTGAACCCATCGACGGCATTTTCGGCAACGGTCCGGCACATTATTATCACATTCCGGGGTTCAAAGGACATATCGGTTTTATCAGTGCCATGAGTCATATGTTCTGCGACGGATGCAACCGTATTCGTCTGACTACAGACGGACAGCTCAAAACATGTCTCTTCTATGAAAATGGGATTGATCTGAAATCTTTAATAAGAAACAACTGCAGTGATGAAGAACTGAGGCAGCAGGTCTGCCTTGCCCTGCAGAACAAACCACAGCACCACGAAATGTCCAGCCTGCCGCCGGAGCTTCGGGGTATGTCACAGATAGGAGGATAAAGAATGTACAATGTTGCTATTATTACAGCCAGCGATAAAGGATACGCCGGCGAGCGCGAAGATAAGAGCGGTCAGACCATTGAAGAGCTCGTCACTGCCAAAGGGCTGCATGTTGCCCATAAGATCATTCTTCCTGATGACCGCAGCATGCTGGCCAAACAGATGATGACCTTATGCGATCAGAGCATCGATCTGATTCTCACAACCGGCGGTACCGGCTTCTCCAAAAGGGACGTTACACCGGAAGCCACTGCTGATGTCGTTGAACGCAGGGCTGACAACCTCACTTTCGCCATGATTGCCAACAGTCTGCAATATACCCCAAAGGCCATGCTCTCCCGAGGCATTGCAGGTATCCGTGGCAACACACTCATTGTGAATCTTCCAGGAAGTCCGAAAGCCGTCCGAGAAAACCTGGAATACGCCATGGATGCGATTATTCACGGTGTGAAGATTTTAAAGGGCGATGACGGCGAATGTGCAAGGCAATAAAATCCAGCATCAAAAAAGGAATGACTCACATGACTCAAAATCATGAGAATCATTCCTTTTTATGTAGAGTTCAACTCCTATAAAGAAAAAAACGCTGCTAAACAGCGTTTTTAAAATAATAAAGTACCGGTGGTCGGACTCGAACCGACATGGATTGCTCCGCATGATTTTGAGTCATGTGCGTCTGCCAATTCCGCCACACCGGCATATGATATATGCCACAGTCATGCAACTGCATCCCACAATCATCAATGTGGATTCTGGCAATAAAAAAATAGCCCGTAGGGGAATCGAACCCCTGTTTCCGCCGTGAGAGGGCGGCGTCTTAACCGCTTGACCAACGAGCCATTTGCTACTCTGCTATCATACACTACTTTTAAACAAAATGCAAGCCTTTTTTTAAATTTTTTTAAAAAAATATATTTTTCTAACTTTAAAGACTTTTTGACAGCAGAGTGTCTGTCTATTCTATGCCATCCGACACCTTGTGTCAATGTTTCCTACATAAAATGCATTTAAGACAGCGGCTGAATCAGGATATCCATCACACCGCCGCAGACAAGGCCATTTTCTGCTGCTTCCCGACCTGTCATATCTACATGCTCCATCAGACAAATATTCTCCCGAATACAATAGCGCGCTTTTGAGATAACTTCCGCCTCTGCGCAACCGCCGCCAATGGTGCCTATGATCCTGCCGTCTTCCAGAATGATCATCTTTGTCCCAGCTTCTCTTGGCCCGCAGCCCTTTTTGACGATGATGGTGGCCAATGCCATCCTGACCCCTTCCTCAGGTTGAGACAGCATCTGTTGCATCTCAGAAGAATAGCAATACTTCTCTTTCTGAGTTCTTCTACACTCAATAACCTCCGCAATGATAGAGACAGCGATTTCCTCCGGTGTCATCGCGCCAATTTTCAGACCGATCGGCATGTGTACACTATCCAGAAGAGCCGCATCATAGCCTTCCTCTAAAAGTCCCGCTTTCAGATTCTTCACCCTTACTTTGCTTCCCATCATTCCGATATAACTATGGCGTTTACCAAGAATAACATGCATACAGTCCACGTCATACTGATGGCCTCTTGTCACAATAATAAAATAAGGCTCCTGGTGATCATCCATTCTCTCAAGCGCATGCCTAAAAGGTTCACAGATCACTTCATCTGCGCCTGCTTCCCTTGCCTTGTTGCAGAAAACCGGTCGATCATCAATAACCGTCACCTTAAAGCCAACCATTTTCGCAAGCCGAAGCAGCGCAATGGATACATGCCCGGCTCCGCAGATCACCATCTGCTTGCCGCTGCCCACCTTCTCCATAAAAACAAAATGATCATTGGCCGTCGGCCCGATGGACATATATCGCTCAAAATAATCCGAATCCGCCACATAATCCAGAATCATCTGTTCAGCCTTCTGTCGTCGTTCATCTGTTGCATTCGGCAAATACAGACCAACAGGGTGCTTTCCCTCTACCAGGACTTTCATTCCAAGCAGTTCTCCATCAACAACAGTTGCCTCATAACAGCTCTGATTTCCCAAAATGCTTTTCTCCAACTGCTGATAGTACTCAGCAGTGGAATCAAACTTCACAATTTCATTCAATACTTGCTCTTTCATTTCAATCCCCTATATCGATTTAAAAAATCCGAAGTGATCATCCCGGTCTTCCGTCGATCACTCCGGATTCTTTATGTACGCTTTTCGTCTTACCAGTTGGTTGCAATATCTAACTGTGTAGGGTTCGATGCTGCAAAACTTCCCGTATCACAGACAAGACATGTTCCCAAGGAACTCGCTACCGTTGTACCTCTAGGGAAATAATTCAGATTGGCTGCACACATAATATATGAACCAAGCATCTTACAGCCGTCATCTCTGACCCAATATGGATAATCTTCTGCAGAAAATCCCATATCCCGCATGATTCTGACAACGCCGCTCATATCCAGGTTGTAATACGTCTCCTTACCCGTCGGTCCATAGACAACACCATGATACTTGGAAAGAACCTTGCCATCAGACACATAGGAATTGTCATTGCTCGGTGCTTCCGTCTCAGGCACCTTGGTCTCCGGTGCGGATGTCTCCGGTGTCTTCGTCTCAGGCGCAGACGTCTCCGTCTTCGTGGACTCCGTATTCTTCTTCGTGGATGTATCTGTCTTCTTCGTAGAGGAATCGGACTTCTTGGTATCTGTATTCTTCGACGCTTCCTGCTTCACAGCCGCTTCATGCTCAGCCTTGGCCTTGGCAGCCGCCTTCTCTTCCGCCAGAATCGATGCCATCTTGCTGTTCTGGGCATCAATCTGTGACTGGATATCCGAAATATCAGAATAGGCAGCACGCATGCTGTCATCCAATGAGGACAATTCATTCTGTCTCTCGTCCAGGATGGTATCCAACTCACTCATCTGCTGTTCATAAGAATCCTTGTCCTTGGTCAAGCTGTCCTGTTTCTCTCCAAGTTCCTGCTCATAAGCTTGAATCTGTTTCGTTGTCGCCTCAAGAGAATTGTAAAGTTCATAATCATACATATTGATTCGTGACTTATACTCCTGAGAATTCAAAACACTCTTCAAATCTGCATCCTTCAGCAGAACCTTAAAAAATGAAGCATCCTCTTCCGATTCATAAATGGCCTTGATTCGTGCCTTCAACGCCTCATACTGAATCTCCTGATTTGCTTCCGCCTCTTTCAAATTCGCTTTTGTCGTTTTAATCTCCTGGTCTGTCTGCTCAATCTCATCAGAAACTGTATCCAGTGCAGATAAGGTCTCTTTAATCTTGGTGTCCAGTTCCGCTATGTAAGACTCAATGCTCGTTTTATTCGCTTTCATGCTGGCCAGTTCTGATTCAAGCTCAGATGCCTGTCCTTCCAGACTGTTGATCTGGCTGCTCACATCTGATTTGGAATCCGCAAAAGCCGGCATAGCCATTGCAAAACATAACGCACCAACAAGGATGCTGCCTGCAATTCTTCTGCTCTGTTTCACTACATAGTCCTCCTTTTAATTTGTTCGACCAACTTATTATAGCACTTTTGAAGGACTATTACAACATTATGAGCTAATTATTACGTAATTGTTTCAAATTAACCATTTTTTACTAAAATGTGTTTTTAAAAATTCAATTTTGATAATTTTGTTTATTTTTTCACTATCAATCTTATAATCTCTTCTACAAATTTATTCACAATCTCCTTATAGAATCGTCTAAATATACTCAATGCATCATTATTATGCCTATAACTTTGTTTTTAGCAAAAATAATTATTCAAAAAATGGCCTGATTAACGGCCATTTTTGCATCATAATAACCTTCAAAATTTATTTGTTAATATACAATTACCCCAATCTATGATATGATGAAGATAAAAATTTGGCAGAAAGGAGACGAAAATGGACGATAAAAATCCGATGATTGACAAAATGCAGAAAGCGACGACCGAATTATTTGTTTTAAGTGCCCTTATGACGGAAGACATTTATCCCTATCGGCTTACGAAGGACATCAAAGCAATGACTTTCGGCTTAATAGAATATAGCGAAGCTGGTCTGTATCCCGTTATCAGTCGATTACTCAACGCCCAGATGATCTCCTCCTACACTGTTGCGCTTGAAAACGGGCGAAACCGCACGTATTATCATATTGAAGACAAAGGCCGGGCACACTGGCGATTATTAAAAAACGGCTATGACCAGTTTATTCGTATTTCTTATTTGATCACTGAAAGAAACGGCGATTAAAAATCGACCCTTCCGGAATATTCCGGAAGGGTCTCTGAATTAGCCGCAAAAATTTCTGTATAAGTATCACCACAGTTTTTGCATGTATATTTGGTAATTCCATCTTCGGTACATGTTGGCATTCTTTTATTCATATATTTTTTCTATGCACGGCTTTCTTTATACTCGGCGATGACAGCTTTTACCAGATTTTCGTCTGCATCTGCCCATTTTATGATATTCTCCATTGAGACACCGTCTGCATACATATTCAAAATAACTACTTTTTTATTCGTCCGCACGCCTTGCTGTAAAGTGTACCCCTTGTCAAGGACAAATTAAGAAGAAGGGATTTGTTCTTTCTAGCCAGTAGATGGCTATATCAGTTTGTTTTATTACCTTCTTCATCATACATATCCGTAGAAGGGATTTTTCCCT
>ENA-OQKY01000438-OQKY01000438.1-human-gut-metagenome-genome-assembly--contig:-NODE-438-length-42216-cov-8.233481_pt1 | contig 42216 bp, 32 predicted proteins | sample MGYA00242652_ERZ504805 | MGnify/ENA primary metagenome ERZ504805 (study PRJEB26092, sample SAMD00036400) | human gut metagenome | host: Homo sapiens | study: EMG produced TPA metagenomics assembly of... | reverse complement strand
CAGCGGTATTCCGCAACGAGATTTATGCCCGCCATGGATATATTTTCAAGAGTGATTTCTGGAATGATTTTTTCAGCACATTTACCTGGTATTCAGGGGAATACCCCGCAGATTCCTTTGACACAGGTGTGTTCAATGAATATGAGAAGGCTAATCTGAAGCTGGCGGTTGAAATGGAAAAATAAGACGACAGCAGGGCTGCTGCTGATTATTTGGGAGGAAAGACATATGCCCGGGACTGATGTCCTACGGGCATTATGCTTTCCTCCCTCTTGACATATCCTGAAAAATTTGTTACTATACATTTAGATATTTTGATAAACGTCTAAACGTATAAATATCTAAATGAGCAGAAGCCGGATTTGCAGCCGCCCATACAGCCGCCCCGCCTCACAATAAAAAATACATAAAAACAGGCAAAGCGAAAGGAGGAATTTTGTCCATGTCCTTCGGTGACACATTCAAAGCCCTGTCCGACCCCACCCGCCGCGAGATACTTAACCTGTTAAAGCAGGGAAGCATGACCGCGGGACAGATTGTGGAACATTTTGACACAACAGGAGCAACTATTTCCCATCACCTGAACATACTCAGGCAGGCGGGACTTATAGAGGACCGGAAATCGGGCAAATATATTTATTATGAGCTTAATACCACTGTATTTCAGGAAGTTCTTTCCTGGATGCATTCATTAATGGAGGAAGACAAACATGAAAAAAAATAACAGGAAGATCTCCAAGTGGGATATAATGTACTGGCTTACGGCCCTTGTGCCCTTTATCATTTCCATCTGTTTTTATAACCGCCTGCCGGCTCAGGTTCCCACCCACTGGGGATTTGACAATGTGGCAGATGGTTACTCCAGCCGCAATATGGCTGCTTTCGGCATACCGGCCTTTATGTTTCTCATGGCAGTCCTGGTGAATATTATTTACCGGATTGATCCCAAACACGAAAATATCAGCCGTTCCAGGGAACTGAAGCAGATTACCCGCTGGTTTGTGGTGCTGCTGGCGGTGATGGTCCAGTTAGTGATTGTCCTGTCCGGCATCGGTATGGAAATAAACGTGGGAAGCGTAATAAGCATCCCCATAGCATTGATGTTTGTGGCAGCAGGCAATTACCTGCCCAAATGCAAACAGAATTATACCATGGGAATTAAACTTCCGTGGACCCTGGCTGATGAGGATAACTGGAACAGGACCCACCGCCTGGCGGGGTATGTATGGACAGCAGGTGGCATACTGATGCTGATTATGGGATTCTTTCATCTGGCATACCTGTTCTTCCTGGTTTTCATGGCAATGGTCCTGATTCCAAGTGTGTATTCCTATCTGATTTACCGGAAAAAGCTGAAAGGAATATAACCGGTTCCATCATCACGGCACGATGAAGCTGTACAGAAGGCCCTGCTTTAACGCAGGGGCCTTTTTCTGTTTGTGCCGATGATATTGTGGCGCCGAGGTAAAACATGTACGAAGAATCCGGGAAAAGATCACCCGAAAAAATTTGGTGCCCTTGTCCCCACATACAGGATTGAATAAATGCAGGGTTTGAAGTATAATAAACGGGATAATGATTTAGAAGGAGGACATCATGGCAGTATCAAATGTATACTACACCAACATGAGGACTACACTTACGGAAAATCTCCTGCAGAAGCTGGAGAGGCTGGTAAAAAAAGCCGGCATGATGGATATTGACTTTAACAACAAATACACTGCAATCAAGATTCACTTTGGCGAGCCGGGAAACCTGGCTTACCTGCGTGCCAACTACTCCAAGGTCCTGGTGGATTTAATCCGGTCCCAAAGCGGCAGGGTATTCCTGACCGACTGCAATACCCTTTATGTGGGAAGAAGGAAGAATGCATTGGACCACCTGGACGCTGCTTATGAGAATGGCTATAATCCCTTTACCACAGGATGTCATATTATTATTGCCGACGGCCTCAAGGGAACGGATGAAGCCCTGGTTCCCATTGACGGAGAGTACGTGAAGGAGGCAAAGATTGGCCGGGCCATTATGGACGCGGACATTGTCATTTCCCTGACCCACTTTAAGGGGCATGAGGCAACCGGTTTTGGAGGCACACTTAAGAACCTGGGCATGGGAAGCGGCTCCAGGGCCGGCAAGATGGAGATGCACAATGCCGGTAAGCCCTTTGTACATACAGATAAATGTATCGGATGCGGCGCCTGTCAGAGAAACTGCGCCCACAGCGCCATCACGGTCCTTGAACGCAAAGCCTCCATTGATACAAGCAAGTGTGTTGGATGCGGCCGCTGTATCGGAGCCTGTCCCGTGGATGCGGTGGACTCCATGTGCGACGAGGCCAATGATATACTGAACCGGAAGATTGCCGAGTACACCCTGGCAGTGCTGAAGGGACGTCCGAATTTCCATGTGAGTCTTGTGGTGGACGTATCCCCCAACTGCGACTGTCATTCGGAGAATGACGCCCCCATTGTGCCTAACGTGGGTATGTTTGCTTCATTTGACCCGGTAGCCCTGGACATGGCCTGTGTGGACGCGGTAAACAGCCAGCCCGTGCTTGCCGGAAGTTTTCTGGCGGAGCAGGATCATCACAGCCATGACCATTTCATCAATACGCACCCGGATACCAACTGGGAGACCTGTATTGACCATGCTGTGAAGCTGGGCCTTGGCAATAAGGAATATAATCTCATCACCATTTAGAACCTGACCATAAGGAGGACACAGGAAACATGAGCAAACAATCATTAGACACAATCTGCATACAGGGAGGCTGGGAGCCGAAGAACGGCGAGCCCAGACAGCTTCCCATATACCAGAGCACTACCTTTAAATATACCACCAGTGAGCAGATGGGACGGCTTTTTGACCTGGAGGAGAACGGCTATTTTTATACCAGGCTGGCCAACCCCACCAATGACGCAGTGGCATCAAAGATCTGCCAGCTGGAGGGCGGGGTGGGGGCCATGCTCACTTCTTCGGGACAGGCAGCTACCTTTTATGCTATATTGAATATCTGCCAGGCGGGAGACCATGTAATCAGCTCCTCCACCATATACGGCGGTTCCACCAACCTGTTTACCGTTACCTTCCCCAAGATGGGAGTGGAGTGCACTCTGGTGAATCCGGATGCGGATGAGGCGGAACTGGCAAAGGCGTTCAGGCCCAACACCAAAGTGGTATTTGCAGAGAGCATTGCCAATCCTGCCCTGACAGTACTTGATTTTGAGAAGTTTGCCCGTCTGGCGCACAGCCATGGTGTACCTCTGATTGTGGACAATACCTTTGCAACCCCTATTAACTGCCGTCCCTTTGAGTGGGGCGCAGACATTGTGACGCACAGCACCACAAAATATATGGACGGCCATGCGGCCACAGTAGGCGGATGCATTGTGGACAGCGGAAATTTTGACTGGGAGGCCCATCATGACAAATTTAAGGGCCTGACAGAGCCGGATGAGTCATATCACGGCATTGTGTATACCCAGAAATTTGGCAGGCTGGCTTATATCCAGAAGGCCACAGCCCAGCTTATGAGGGATTTGGGTTCCATCCAGTCCCCTCAGAATGCATTCCTGATTAATATTGGCCTGGAAACCCTTCATTTAAGGGTGCCGAGACACTGTGAGAGTGCCTTTAAGGTGGCCTCCTACCTTCAGTCCAGGGAAGATGTGGCCTGGGTAAAATATCCGGGACTTCCAGGGGATAAGTACTATGAGCTGGCTCAGAAATACATGCCAAAGGGTACCTGCGGCGTTATCTCCTTTGGTTTAAAGGGTGGGCGTCAGGCAGCTTCCGTGTTCATGGATAAGCTGAAGCTGTGCTCCATCGAAACCCATGTGGCTGATTCCAGGACAGCTGTTCTTCATCCGGCCAGCCATACCCACCGTCAGCTTACGGACGAACAGCTGGTGGAGGCAGGCGTGGACCCGTCCATGATTCGTTTCAGCGTGGGACTGGAGTCAGCCGACGACGTGATTGAGGATATCCGCCAGGCGTTAGAAGATTAATAAATTGACAAAAGGAGCCGCCCGCTTACGATGCACATAGATGTGAGGGGGATCGGCTCCTTTTATAGTTACAAATGCATCTTTCATATTGTATTCTGCAAACACCATATGGACTGCCTCTGTTTTGTGATCTCTTAAAAAATTTGTCAGGATGCGTCCTGCCTGCAAAAGTACCCGGAAAATAGTAAAATAAAATGCTTGACAAAGATAACTGTATCATGTATAGTTACAGTAAGAACTGTAACAAATGATATTACATATAGATAAGGAGAATCGCTATGGCGGAGAATATGATGGAGAACAGGACAAAATATGACGCAGTTATCATTGGGTTTGGTAAAGGCGGAAAGACAATGGCGGGAGCCCTTGGGGCGGCCGGCAAAAAAGTGGCCCTTATTGAAAAGTCTGACAGGATGTACGGCGGCACCTGTATTAATGTGGGATGTATTCCTACCAAATCGCTGGTGTATAGGGCAGGGCTGGCAGCTGCCAAGGGAGGTTCCTTTGAGGAAAAGGCTGCCGCCTATAAAGCCGCCATGGAACAGAAGGAAGACCTGACAGCCAGGCTTCGGGGAAAGAACTACCAGAAGCTGGACAGCAATCCCAATATTACAGTGATTGACGGTACCGCCAGTTTCCAGTCGCCTCATGTGGTGGAGGTGGAGAAAGACGGAAAGACCTTCCAGGTGGAAGGAGAGCAGATATTCATTAACACAGGCTCATCCGCCTTCATCCCGCCCATTGAGGGATTAAAAGGGAATCCTTATGTTTATACCAGTGAAGGCCTGCTGAACCTGACCGAACTTCCTTCCAGGCTGGTTATTATCGGCGGCGGTTACATTGGAGTAGAATTTTCTTCCATTTATGCAAGTTTTGGCTCAAAAGTGACCATACTTCAGGATGGAGATATATTCCTTCCCAGGGAAGATGAGGAGATCGCGGGAGCTGTCAGGGAGTCCCTGGAGTCCAGGGGCATCCGTGTCATGACCGGGGTCAAGGTCAAGGCTCTGGAGCAGGCCGAGGGCAAAGCTCTGGTGGCAGTGGATAACGGAAAGGAAGTTCAAAAGCTGGAAGCCGAGGCTGTTCTGGTAGCTACCGGACGCAGGCCCAACACAGCAGGACTTAATCTGGAAGCAGCTGGTGTGGAGATTGGGCCCAGAGGCGGGATTGTCACAGACGATTCCCTCACCACCACGGCGCCCCATATCTATGCCATGGGCGATGTGAGGGGCGGTCTGCAGTTTACATACATTTCCCTGGATGACTTTAGAATCGTAAAGTCAAAGGTCCTGGGGGATGGAAGCTATACATTGAAGGAGAGGGGGGCAGTGCCTTACAGCGTTTTCCTGATACCGCCTTTCTCCAGAGTGGGCTTAAGTGAAAAAGAGGCAGTGGAAAAGGGGTATAAGGTGAAGGTGGCCAGGCTGGCGGCAGCGGCCATTCCAAAGGCTCAGGTACTGGAACAGCCGGCCGGGCTGTTAAAGGCAGTCATTGATGAGGAGACAGGACTTATCCTGGGGGCCCACCTGTTCTGTCAGGAATCCTACGAGATGATTAATATGATTAAGCTGGCCATGGATGCAAAGGTGCCGTATCAGGTGCTGAGGGATACGATCTACACCCATCCCACTATGAGCGAGGCCTTCAATGATTTGTTTGCGGTATGACAACAAGGCATGACAGAAAAAGCATTATAGAAAAAGATACCATGCTGCACATATAAACCACAGGAAAAACATCACACAGAAAACATAAAAAGGAGACACACCTATGGGATTTTCATTAGATATCAGTGTACCGGCTCTGACGGTATTCATACAGGGACTGGTCAGCTTTTTCTCCCCCTGCGTCCTGCCCCTCATACCCTTATACATCGGGTATCTTTCCGGCGGAACCGGCAAGCGCGGTGAGGACGGCCGCATGCACTATGAGCGGAGCAAGGTAATGCTTCACACCCTCTGTTTCGTCATCGGCGTCAGCTTTGCCTTCTTCCTCCTGGGACTGGGGTTCTCCACATTGGGAACCTTCTTTAAGAGCAACCAGCTTCTCTTTGCCAGAGTGGGAGGAATTCTGGTGGTGCTCTTTGGATTTTATCAGCTGGGATTTTTTGGTAAGAGCGGAGCCATGGGAAAGGAGCACAGGCTGCCTTTTAAGCTGGATATGCTGGCCATGTCGCCAATAACAGCTTTAATCATGGGATTTACCTTCAGCTTTGCGTGGACGCCCTGCGTGGGACCGGCTCTGGCCAGCGTCCTGCTGATGGCAGCCTCTGCCAGCACAAAGGCATTGGCCTTTGGCCTGATTGGGGTCTATACCCTGGGATTCGTGCTGCCGTTCCTGGCAGTGGGACTTTTCACCACCAGCCTGCTGGAATTCTTTAAGACCCATGGCAATGTGGTAAAATACACGGTAAAGGTGGGAGGCATTCTGATGATATTCATGGGCCTTCTGATGTTTACCGGAAGGATGAACGCAGTGACAGGATATCTGTCCAGATTCCAGACCCAGTCATCTGTCCAGGGCAGCAAAGAGCCGGGAGAGGGTGGAGACAAAACTCCGGCCATGACGGCAGGTACTGAGCCAGAGTCCGCTGACAGCGAATCCGGGGCAGAGACAGAAGCTACGGAAGCTGAAACCGGAAAAACAGATGCGGCAAATCCGGCAGAAGCCGGGAACACGTCCGCTGCATCGGATGCAGATAAGGCCAATGCACCGGAGGAAACAGCCGGGGACGGGGAAGAAGGGGCAGACCAGGCCGAAGCAGGAGCACAGGAAGTGCTTCCGGCCATTGATTTTACCCTTAAGGACCAGTACGGCAATACACATTCCCTGTCAGATTACAAGGGAAAGACCATATTCCTGAACTTCTGGGCCACCTGGTGTCCTCCCTGCCGGGCAGAGATGCCGGATATACAGAATATATATGAGACCTATGATACGGAGGGGGATGACGCCCTTATCGTACTGGGAGTGGCAGGACCGGGATATGGAAATGAAAAGTCAGAAGAAGGAATCAAGGAATTCCTGGATGAGAACGGATACACATATCCGGTGCTTATGGATACAACGGGCGAGCTGTTCAGCGCATACGGCATTTATTCCTACCCGACCACATTCATGATTGACAGGGATGGGAACGTATTCGGTTATGCCAGCGGTCAGCTGAACGAGGATATGATGAAGAACATTATAGAACAGACAATGGAAGGAAAACGGAGATAGTAAGATGAACAGAAGCAGAGCCAGAGCGATAAGAAGAAAATACCAAAGAAGGACAAGGGTAACGGTCCAAAAGGCATGGATCCTGTCAGCTCTGGCCGCTGCTGTCATCGTCTACGGGGCAGCGGCCATAATCAGGGAAAAAGGGCGGGAGGCCAAAGGCACCCAGGTGAGTATAGAGACACCGGACAGCACGCAGATGCCAGAGGCTTTGGAGACGGAATTCCTGAAAGATGTGCGGGTAGGAACCTTAAATCTGTCAGGACTTACCATGGAACAGGCCGTGTCCAGGGTCAGGGAAACATACCGCTGGGATATGAGGATCAGAAACGGGGAAGAGAGTGTTTCCCTGGAAGATTTGGCAGGCCCTCAGCTGGAGGAGATACTTGAAACCATAGAACACGGGGATAAGGATAAGCCCCAAAGCTATGAACTGGACTATGGCCGGATGGAGCAGGCATTTGCGCAGCAGGCAGCAGAGCTGGCCCAGGGATGGGACAGAGGGGCAGTGGATTCCCAGATGGAATCCTTTGACAAGGAGACTAAGACCTACCGCTATACAGAGGAACGGTATGGGCGCAGCCTGAAGCAGGAGCAGCTGGTGGAGGAGCTGATGGAGGCAGTCAGAAAGGGAGAATTTACGACGGAGACAGAGGCGCCCTTTGATTCCATCGCGCCCAAACGGACCGCTGCCCAGGCCAGGGACCAGTACAAAGTGATTGGGACTTTTTCCACCACCACCACGGATAACAAGAACAGGAACCAGAATATCCGGCTGGCGGCAGACGCCATAGACGGCGTGGTGTTAAAGCCGGGAGAGGAATTCTCCTTTAACCTGGCCACAGGCAACCGCACCAGCGAAAAGGGATACCAGCCCGCAGGCGCCTACAGGAACGGAGTTCTCATAGAGGAACCGGGCGGCGGCGTGTGCCAGGTTTCCACCACGCTGTACCATGCCATTATCAACTCAGGATACAAGACAACGGAGCGGAATTTCCACAGTTTTGCGCCCAGTTATATTGATAAGGGCCAGGACGCCATGGTGAGCTTTGACGGCTATGCGGGTCCGGACCTTAAATTTGTCAACACCCAGAACACTTCCATCGGCCTCAGGGCTTCCTTTGACGGAAAACAGCTGAAGCTTTCTATCGTAGGCCTTCCTCTGCTGGAAGAGAATGAACGCATTTCCATGCGCTCGGAAAAGATCAGGGAGCTGGAACCGCCGGCGCCTGTTTACGAGGAAAACCCGGAACTGGCTTATGGGGAAGAAAAGATAGTGGAGCAGGCCCAGCCGGGCTCGGTCTGGAAGTCCTACCGCATCCGTACAAAGAATGGACAGGTGGAGGAAGAGACCTTCCTTTACACCAGCACCTATAAAGCAAAACCCGCTAAGATACAGCGCAATTCAGCCGCCCTGCCGCCATCGCAGGAGCTTCCCCAGACGGACGGGGGAGAAAACCTCCAGGAAGGGCAGACAGAAGAAGCTGCCGCAGAAGGGGAGGCCATAATGCCCTTTGGTACATGAGCCGGCTTGGAAGCTGGCTTATGAATTGGTTTATGAAATAAAAAATAAGTGCATTTTTCTGAAAAAAATGGTATGATTTAATGAAAGACAGCAGCAGGCTGTTGCAGATAGGAAAGGGGAATTGGAAAAGTGACAAGTGAATTTACCATTGCGGTGCATGCGCTGGTTTTTTTGAATCACAAGGGAACTGTGTTTTCCAGCGAAGGTCTTGCAGCGAATGTCTGTACCAATGCTGCCAGGATACGTAAGGTCATGGCAAAGCTTAAAAAGGCGGATCTTGTGAAAACAAAGGAAGGTGTGGACGGCGGTTATCTGTTCCACCGTGACAGCAGGGACGTGAACCTGTCCATGGTGGCTGAGGCTCTGGATACCCCCTTTGTGGCTGCCTCCTGGAAAAGCGGCAATCCGCATATGGCCTGTCTCATTTCGTCAGGCATGGCGGGAATCATGGACGAGCTCTATGGAGAGCTGAACCAGTGCTGCCAGGCATATTTAGAGAAAGTCACCATTGCGGATTTGGACAGCAGAATCTTCACGGGCGCCCCGAAGGCTGTAACAGCCATATAAAGACAGAGAATAAACCCTGGTGAATCAGGTCGGCGGATGCCGGTTTTTCACCAGGGATTTTTGGGCTGTATAAACCCATATGATAAGCTGTACGATAAAGTACATCATATGTTACATGAGAGGAGACAAGGGACAGGATGAAGAAATTGAGGGGATTATTCCGGATTATATTTGGAAGGACGGCCTTTGTGGTGCTGTTTATGGCCATACAGGTGGGAATCCTGTTTGGCGCCTTCCGGTGGCTGGAAGAGTACATGCACATTGTATACGCCATATCCATCCTTTTGAGCGCGGCAGTCATCATTTATATTTTCAATGAACCTATTAATTCCAGCTTTAAGATGGCCTGGATTGTACCGGTTCTGGTGATTCCGGTGTTCGGGGTCCTGCTGTATATATTTGTGCAGATGCAGTTCCAGACAAAGCTTATGGCCCGGCGTCTGAAAAAAAACATAGGCGACACAGCTGCTTACCTGAAGCAGGACCGGGAAGTACAGGAGCGAATCAGGGAAGCCAGCAGGAGAAGCAGCCATCTGATTGATTACATGAAGGATCACGCTGGGTATCCCGCCTACGGCAACACCCATGTGGAATACTTTCCGCTGGGGGAGGACAAGTTTGAGGCTCTCATGAGGGAGCTTAAGGCGGCCCGGCATTTTATTTTCATGGAATATTTTATCGTAGAGCGGGGATACATGTGGGACAGTATCCTGAAGGTGCTGGAGGAGAAGGTAAAGGAGGGTGTGGAGGTCAGGGTTATGTATGACGGCATGTGCTGCCTCATGCTTCTTCCGTACCATTATCCCAGGGTGCTGGAGAAAAAGGGAATCCGCTGCAAAATGTTTTCGCCTATAAAGCCAACCCTGTCCACCTATCAGAATAACAGGGATCACAGGAAGATTGTGGTTATAGACGGCCATACGGCCTTTACCGGCGGTGTAAATCTGGCGGACGAGTACATCAACCGCAAGGTGCGCTTTGGCCACTGGAAGGATACGGCCATCATGCTGAAGGGAGACGCGGTACAGAGCTTTACCATGATGTTCCTGCAGATGTGGAATGTGACGGAGAGGCAGCCGGAGGATTACGGGAAGTACGCGGTCCCCAAAGACTATGAACATCCTCAGGCATCAGACCATTCCGGCTTCGTCCTGCCCTATGGGGACAGCCCTATGGACAGGGAGCAGGTGGGAGAGCGTGTTTATCTGGATATACTGAACCAGGCTAGGAGCTACGTCCATATTATGACGCCCTATCTGATTCTGGACGACGAGATGGTCAATGCCCTGAGCTATGCCGCCAAACGCGGGATTGACGTAAAGCTTATTATGCCGCATATTCCGGATAAAAAGTATGCCTACATGCTGGCCAGAACCTTTTATCCGGAGCTCACAAGAGCCGGCGTGAAAATTTACGAATACACGCCGGGCTTTGTCCACGCCAAGGTTTTTGTCAGCGACGACGAAAAGGCTGTGGTGGGCACCATTAACCTGGATTTCCGCAGCCTTTACCTGCATTTTGAATGCGCGGCCTATATTTACCGCAATCCGGTGGTCTTTGACGTGGAGCGTGATTTTGAGGAGACCCTTAAGAAATGCAGTCTTATCACGATGGAGGACTGTAAAAATTACAGCTGGATGGGAAAGAAGCTGGGACGTCTTATGCGCCTTGTTGCCCCTTTGATGTAATAGGAGAGAAAGAAAAACTGAAAAATATGCCTGTGGAAAAACGGAATTCATCCGTGTATTCACAGGCTGTTTTTGCGTTTTTTTTGCGCGCATATCACAAAATGAACACATTACTGTGATAGAGTATAAAAAATAAAAGATAATACCGATTGATTTGAGAGGAGCAAAAGCAATGAAAAGACCACTTGCAGCCTGCCGTTATGTGTGCGGTTCCCTGGCAGCCATTACTGCAGTGACCTCGGCTCTGCCTGTGACTGCCGCAGCCAATACATCGTCTGCAAATTTTGACATGAGGAGACAGGTGGTGAACCTGACCGGAATCCTGAATGTGACGGATTACACAGGACAGGTGACCAGAGGGGATTTTGCCAGAATGCTGGTGAATGCCTCCAGCTACCGGGAAAACCTGCCTTCTTCCAGCGTGTCCGTGTTCGCGGATGTGCCGGGTACCCATCCGGATGCTGTCTATATCCGCATCGCGGCTTCCCAGGGATGGATGACCGGTTTCCTGGGAGGGCTCTTTAAGCCTGAGGAGTATATTACATATAAGGACGCTGTGAAGGCAGCGCTGACCATGCTGGGGTATTCGGACGAGGACTTTACCGGGGACCTGGCGTCCTCGCGCATTTCCAAGTTCAACTATCTGGAGCTGAACGAGGAGATGAACCGCCAGCCGGAGGAAGTGCTGAACCAGACAGACTGCATGAACCTGTTTTACAACCTGTTAAAGACAAAGAAAAAGGACAGCAGCGAAATATACGGGGCTGTTCTGGACTGCGAGCTTAACTCAGACGGGGAAATCAATCCCATCACCATCCTGGACGACGAGCGCAAAGGCCCCATACTGGTGCGCAAGGGCTTCAGCGTAATCCAGTCCGTGCCCTTTGGATCGGAAAATGCCAATGTATTTTTAAACGGAACAGCCAGCACACTGGAGGCAGTGAAGGCATCCCAGCAGGATGCGGGCTTTGCCGTTGTCTACTATAATGTGAAGTCCAAAACCATCTGGGCCTACACCACCAGGGGATGGGACGATGATGATCTGGAGGGAAACAACGCCTATGTGCTGTTAAAGGGCGAGGTCAAGAACATTTATTATAAATCCACGGACGTGATGACGCCCACCTCCATCCGTCTGGAGATTGATGACGACAATTCGGACGGGGACTTTGGGGAGGATGGAATTGACGAGGACGGATATCTCACCATCAATCTGAATTCTTCGGAGCTTCAGTACCTTTTTTCCATCTACGGCGGCATAGAGGTAGGGGATGAGGTGGTAATGGTATGCAATAAGAGCGGCAGCAGCTATACGGCAGTTGACGCCATAGAATATTAAGGGTGAGGTGCGGTATGGAAGAAAAGAAGAAAGGCGTCCTGCGCTTTTTTAAGCTCTCCGCGGGAAGACATAAGAGGGAAGCAGCACCCGGCACCCCGGCACAGGCAGTAAAAGGCAGAAAGGGAAGAAAGAAATGGGTAAAGCCCCTGGTAATCCTGCTGATAATAGGAGCAGCCGCAGCCGCGGCCATGACCCTTAAGGGCATGAAGGCAAAGGCAGCCACTGCCCAGGCACAGTCCCACAATACGGCATCGGCGGAGCGCAGGGACATTTCCTCAGAGCTGTCTTCCTCAGGAACCCTTAAGGCCAAGGACACCTACAGCATCACTTCCATGGTGGAGGGCGAGGTGTTATCTGCCGGCTTTGAGGAGGGGGACCAGGTGGAAAAGGACCAGGTGCTCTATGAAATTGATAAGTCCAGCATGGAGTCCCAGCTGACCAGCTCGGTGAATTCCCTGAGCAGATCCCAGTCCTCCTATGAAGACGCCCTGGAAGATTATAATGACGCCCTGAGTGATTACAGCGGAAACACCTACAAAGCCACCGACACAGGATATATCAAGGAACTGTATATCAGCGTGGGGGACAAGGTGAGCGGAAACACCAAGCTGGCCGATGTTTACAGCGACGATGTGATGGAAATAAGAATTCCTTTTTTGTCCGGGGAGGCAGCCATCATAGGAGCCGGGATGCCGGCAGCCGTTACCCTGACGGATACAGGAGAGCAGGTGGCAGGAACAGTCAAGGCAGTGGCTAACCAGGAAACCGTCCTCACAGGCGGACGGCTGGTACGTGTGGTTACCATACAGGTGCAAAATCCCGGCGGCCTGACCACATCCTTAAGAGCCACGGCCCAGATCGGGGAATTCATAGGCAGTGAGGACGGAGCATTCGAGGCATCGGTGGACACCACCATGAATGCGGACCTGTCCACCAGTGTGGAGGTGGAGTCCCTGCTGGTAAATGTAGGGGACTACGTTACAAAAGGAACCCCTGTTTTTAAGATGACAGACAAGTCGGCGGATAAGCTGATTCAGAGCTACAAGGACGCCCTGGACAAGGCGGAGGAAAGCGTGGAATCAGCCCAGAACAAGCTGGACAGCACCCAGGACAGCTATGATAATTACACCATAAAGGCGCCAATCTCCGGCCAGGTCATCACCAAGAATTTCAAGGTGGGAGACAATATCACCAAAAACAGCTCCAGCACCACGGTGCTGGCCACCATCTACGATTTGTCCAGCCTGACATTTGAGATGTCCATAGACGAGCTGGACATCAAGAAAGTAAAGGTGGGCCAGAAGGTAGAGGTCTCAGCAGACGCCTTTGAGGGACAGACATTCTCAGGCACAGTGACCAACGTCAGCCTGGAGAGCACATATTCCAACGGTGTCAGCACCTACCCGGTGACTGTTACCCTGGATGATATGGGGGATTTGCTGCCCGGCATGAATGTGGACGGAGTTATTACTCTTGAGGAGGCCAATGATGTGCTGGCCATCCCCGTGGATGCCCTGATGAGGGGAAACCAGGTCTATGTGAAGGATGACACAGTGACGGAGCAGCAGGGGCCGGTGCCTGCCGGTTTCCGGTCTGTGAAGGTGGAAACAGGACTGGCAAGCGACACATACGTGGAAATCACAAGCGGCCTGTCGGAAGGAGACGTGGTCTATGTGGCTGAATCCAGCAAAAACAGCAGCAGCTTTATGATGATGATGGACGGCGGCATGGGCGGCCCTCCGGGCGGAGGCGGAAACATGGGCGGACAAAACCGGGGCGGCTCCGGAGGCCGCCAGAACCGTTAAAGTATGCCCGGAAGGAACCGGAAGTAAGACAGAGAGGAACCAGGAACACATGGACAATACCAGTCAGAGGGAAACACTTATTGAGCTGAGACATATCCATAAGATATACTATCTGGGAGGGGAAGAGGTGCGGGCCAACGACGACATCAGCCTGAAGATAGACAGGGGAGAGTTTGTGGCCATCGTAGGCAAGTCGGGAAGCGGAAAATCCACCCTCATGAACATTATTGGGGCCCTGGATGTGCCCACGGACGGCGAATATCTCCTGGGAGGCGAGGATGTGGGCATCATGGATGACAAACAGCTGGCCCGCATCCGCAATAAGATGATTGGCTTCATTTTCCAGCAGTATAACCTGCTGCCCAAGCTTAACATACTGGAAAATGTGGAGCTGCCTCTCCTGTACGCCGGTGTGGGAAATGCAGAGCGCCGGGAGCGGGCCATGGCTTCCCTGGAAAAGGTGGGCCTGTCGGAAAAATGGAAGAACATGCCGAACCAGCTTTCCGGCGGACAGCAGCAGAGGGTATCCATTGCCAGGGCCCTGGCCGGAAGCCCCTCACTGATACTGGCGGACGAACCTACAGGAGCCCTGGATTCCAAGACCAGCCGCGATGTGCTGGGATTTCTCAAACAGCTCAACGACGAGGGAAACACCATCGTGATGATTACCCATGACAACGCCATTGCCATGGAAGCCAGGCGCGTGGTCCGGATAAAGGATGGGCAGATTAATTTTGACGGAGATGTAAAAGACTATGCTGCAATCATTTAAGCTGGCCCTTAAAAGCATTTGGGGCAACAAGATGCGTTCATTCCTGACCATGCTGGGAATTATTATTGGAGTGGCCGCGGTTATCATACTGGTAAGTCTGGTCAACGGGTACATGGGCAGCGTGGTGGAGAGCTTCGCCAGCATGGGTGTGAACCAGATCAATGTAAATGTGACCAATCTGGCTTCCCGATCCCTGGATGTGGACCAGATGTATGCCTTTTATGAGGAACATACAGACCTGTTCGGGGAACTGAGCCCTAATGTGACATTGTCCTCCACCATCAAATACGGGGATGACTCCATGACATCCACATCCGTGGCAGGGCGCAGTGAACAATATCTGGAAATCAAGTCCTATGAACTGGAAACAGGCAGGAACATAGCGTATTCGGATATTGTCTCACGCCAGAAGGTGTGCGTGATAGGCGCTTACGTGGCCAATGAGCTTTACGGAAGCTCCCAGAACGCCATAGGGCGGACCCTTAAGATAGACGGCTACGCTTTTAAAATTATAGGTGTAGCGGAGGCCCAGGACGCGGATAACATGGAGGACGGGGGAACCGATGACTTTGTATGGATTCCATACAGCGTAGCCGTGAAGATGTCCAGAAACGCCAATATCACCAACTATACCTTTACGGCGCTGGATACCAGCAAGGCGGACGAGTGCACCGCAGTCATCAAGAATTTCCTGTACGAAACCTTTAAGGATGAGGATTTATACCGCGTGACGGCCATGAGCGAGATGCTGGATTCCCTGAACGAGCAGATTGCCATGATGAGCGGCATGCTGGGAGGAATAGCGGGAATCTCCCTGCTGGTGGCCGGTGTGGGCGTCATGAACATCATGCTGGTATCCGTTACAGAGAGAACAAGGGAAATCGGAATCCGCAAATCCCTGGGAGCGGATAAGGGAACCATCATGCGGCAGTTTGTCATTGAGGCCGCTGTGACCAGCTCCCTGGGCGGCATCATCGGAATCCTGGTGGGCTGCGTCGCCACCACTGTGGTGGGAGCAGCGGTGGGCGTGTCTGCCACCCCCACCCTGTCGGCTGTTGTCATATCCTTCAGCGTATCCGTTGGAATCGGACTGCTGTTCGGATACATGCCTGCCAGCCGGGCGGCTAACTTAAATCCCATAGACGCCCTGAGAAGTGAATAATCCGTGCCGGCGGCTGCTTTTTGTATTATATTGGAAACATGACGGAAAACAATTGATATGGGGCCATCCTTTCGCTATAGTAAAAAAGTATTAACATTTTATAAACACGAAAAGGATAAAGATGAGATGAAAACGCTTACACCCCAGCTGTTTCTGTCCATGAAACAGTACACAAAGGAACAATTCACAAAGGACGTGATATCGGGAATCATTGTGGCTATCATAGCCCTGCCCCTGTCCATAGCCCTGGCGCTGGCCTCCGGTGTGACACCGGAACAGGGACTTTACACGGCCATCATAGCCGGGTTTGTTATTTCCTTCTTAGGCGGCAGCAAGGTGCAGATAGCAGGCCCTACGGCAGCCTTTGCCACCATTGTGGCAGGAATCGTCATGAAAAACGGAATGGAGGGACTGGCCACAGCTACGATACTGGCCGGTCTTATTCTCGTTATTATGGGCTTTCTGCGCCTGGGCAGCCTGATCCGGTTTATTCCATATACCATTACAACCGGCTTTACAACCGGTATCGCAGTGACCATTTTTATCGGCCAGATCAAGGATTTCCTGGGACTTACCTTCAGGGAATCACCGGTGGAGACCATGGAGAAGCTGGGCCAGGTTATCTCCTGCATGGATACCCTGAACCTTCAGGCCCTGGCAGTGGGAGCTGTGTCACTGGCCATTCTCATTCTGTGGCCCAGGTTCTTTAAGAAGGTGCCGCCTTCATTGATTGCCGTTGTGGCTGCCGCGGTGCTGGTTAAGGGAATGGGCCTGAGGGTCAATACCATAGGGGATTTGTATACCATTTCCTCCGGCCTTCCCGCGTTCCATCTGCCGAATATCAGCTTCAGCCTGGTACAGAAGGTGATGCCGGACGCCATTACCATAGCCGTGCTGGCTGCCATTGAATCCCTGCTCTCCTGTGTGGTGGCCGACGGAATGATAGGCGGAAAGCACAACTCCAACGCAGAGCTGGTGGCCCAGGGAGTGGGCAACGCGGCCTCAGCGCTTTTCGGAGGCATTCCGGCCACAGGCGCCATCGCAAGGACAGCTGCCAACATAAAGAACGGAGGGCGCAGCCCGGTGGCCGGCATGGTCCACGCGGCGGTGCTTCTGCTGATTCTGGTATTCCTGATGCCCTATGCGGCTCTGATTCCCATGCCTGCCATAGCGGCCATCCTGTTTATGGTGGCTTACAATATGAGTGAGTGGCGGTCCTTTGCAGATGTGGTGAAGACAGCGCCCAAAAGTGACACGGCCGTGCTGGTGCTGACCTTTTTTCTCACAGTGGTGTTCGATCTGGTCATGGCCATCGGCGTGGGACTGGCCCTGGCCTGTCTGCTGTTCATGAAGCGCATGGCGGATGTGTCTGATATTTACGGATGGAAATACGCAGAGGATTACGAGGAGAGCACGGACAGGGAGCGCATTGACTTAAAACCAGTGCCCAGACAGGTTATGGTGTTTGAGGTGAACGGTCCCATGTTCTTTGGCGCGGCGGACAAGATTGGACAGATTCCCCTGGATTCAGACAAGAAGGTGCTGATTCTGCGGATGAGAAGCGTTCCCGCCATGGATGCAACCGCCCTGAACAGTCTTAAGAAGCTGAACGCAAGGTGCCGCAAGGCCCGTATCACCATGATTCTTTCCCATGTAAACGAACAGCCCCTGTCTGTGATGGAGAAGGCAGGATTTGATAAGGAGATAGGAAGGGAAAACATAGCGACCCGCATCGACGATGCAATCTGCCGGGCAGGGGAAATCCTCTCAGAGGCCAATGCAGCCGATTGACAGAAACAGGCAGTCAGTATAAACTGGAACATAGTAACGGGTGACAGAATATTTCCGGTTATACGGGAATAAATTGGGAATACCAAAGAACAGGAAAGAGGACAGGGATATGAAGGTTGTGGATATGCACTGCGATACCATTGCGGAAATCTATAAGGACCATAAGAAGGGAGGCAGGCAGTCCATCCTGGAGAACCAGATGATGCTGGATTTGAAAAAGATGCAGGCAGGGGATTACGGGCTGCAGAATTTTGCCCTGTATGTCAATCTGGAACAGGCCAAGGGAAGGCCCTTTGAATTCTGCATGGAACTTCTCGATACCTTCTACCAGGAAATGGAAGCCCATGAGGATATCATAGGAATCGTCCGATCCTACGAGGATATCAGCAGAAACTGGGAGCAGGGCAGGATGTCGGCCCTTCTCACAGTGGAGGAAGGCGGGACCTGCCAGGGTAAAACGGCGTTTCTGCGGGATTTTTACCGGCTGGGTGTGCGCATGATGACCCTGACCTGGAATTTTCCCAATGAGCTGGCATTTCCCAATGCCAGGATTGCAGAGGAGGACGGCACCTTCAGGATGGCGCCGGATACAGAGCATGGACTTACGGATACCGGGATTGCATTTGTGGAGGAGATGGAGCGCCTGGGAATGATCATTGATATTTCCCACCTGAATGACGCAGGCATATGGGATGTGTTCCGGCATACCAGAAAACCTTTTGTGGCCAGCCATTCCAACGCAAGGGCCATGGCTTCCCATCCGAGGAACCTGACCGATGATATGATACGCGCCCTGGCGGAACGCGGCGGCGTCATGGGCATCAATTACTGCACTGCCTTTCTGCGGGACTTCGGACCGGGGGAAGAGCAGTTAAGCCGCATATCCGACATGGTGGAGCATATGAAGCATATTCGGAAAATTGGCGGCATCGGCTGTATCGGGCTGGGTTCCGACTTCGACGGAATCAGCGGGAACCTGGAGATGGGGGATGCGGGAAAGCTCCCCATGCTGGCGCATGCCATGGAAAGGGAAGGCTTTACCTCTTCGGAAATAGAAGCTGTATTCTGTAAAAATGTGCTCCGGGTGTATAAGGAGGTCCTGTAGCGGGAAAAACTTTACACAAGTTTTACATTCCCATGAGGTGGATTTTACTTCAGTCTGGTATGCTGTTTACATAGGCTGTATGCCGGGAAAGGCGGTAGTTGGAAAATGGAACGGATTTATATTATTGAGGATGATGAAAACATCATGAATCTGTTAAAAATTGCCCTGGAGGGCTTTGGATATGCGGCGGAAGGGTTTGAAACCGCGGAGGAGGGCCTGGCCAGGATGAGGGAGGAAAAGCCGGACCTGGTAATCTTTGACTGGATGCTTCCGGGGATGGACGGCACAGAGGCCATCAAGGAGGTAAGAAATACGGAGCAGTTAAAATATGTGCCCATCATGCTCCTGACGGCCAAGGAAAAGGAGCTTGACAAGGTGGTTGGGCTGGACTGCGGGGCAGACGATTACATGGTAAAGCCTTTTGGGGTTCTGGAGCTGTCGGCCCGCATCCGCAGCCTGCTGCGCAGGACCAAACGGGAGGAGGACAGGGATGTGCTGTTCTACCAGGACATCCAGGTCAACCGCAAGACCAGGGAGGTGTCAAGCGGCGGCCGGCTGGTAGAGCTTACACTGAAGGAATTTGAGCTGTTGGTTTATCTGCTGGAGAACCAGTCCAGGGTGGTGACCAGGGATGAACTGCTCAACCGCATCTGGGGTTATGAGTACGATGGAGAGACCAGAACCCTTGACATGCACATCCGCACCCTTCGCCAGAAGCTGGGGGAAGAGGGCGGTGCCTGCATTAAGACGGTCCGGGGCGTGGGCTACCGTATGGTGAGATAACATGACAGGAAACCAAGGAGGAAGACATGCGTAAAGCATTATTGGAACGTTTTATCCTGGTACTTTTGGCGGCGCTGTGTATTAACAGCGTCATCTTTTATATTGCCAGCAGCAAAATGATGTTAAAAAACTCCAAAAATGATATGACCTACACCATCAAGGCCGTGGACAGCATCCTGGATTACGACAGGGACTTAATGGAGCAGATGGAGCGCCTGGAGGCGTTTACGGACCAGGATTCCAGCAGGGTGACCCTTATAAAGTCGGATGGAACCGTTGTAACGGATTCTGACGCGGACGCCGAGTACCTGGACAACCACCAGGGACGTGAGGAGATACGGGCAGCCATGGAGCAGGGGGAGGGGTATGCCAGACGCTATTCCAAAACACTGGGAAAAACCATGCTCTATGTGGCCTGCCGCTCTGAGTATTCAGACATGGTGCTCCGCCTGGCCGTGCCCTATTCCGGCATACAGGAATACCTTCCCATGCTGTTTCCGGCCGCCATTTTAAGCTTCCTTATGGCCATGGTCTGCTCCGTGGTGACCACCAGACGCTTTGTGTCATCGGTCACCAGACCCCTGCGCGATATCTCGAAAGCCGTGATGAAGGTAAAAGGGGATTACACGGAGCTGCAGTTTGAAAGCTGCCAATATCCTGAAATCAACGTCATTGCCGGGACCATCATGAATATGTCAAAGGACGTAAAGGAATATTTAAGCCAGATTGAAAAGGAAAAGCAGATTCGCCAGGAATTTTTCAGCAACGCGTCCCATGAGCTTAAGACTCCTATCACCTCCATCCAGGGCTACGCGGAGTTACTGGAGAGCGGCATGATTCAGGATGACGGTCTGAAGCTGGATTTCGCAAAGAGAATCAAGAAGGAGGCCGCTGGAATGACAGGGCTTATCAACGACATTCTGATGATATCCCGCCTGGAATCCATGGATGCCGAGGTAATGTTTTCCGATGTGAGAATCAGCGTGCTTCTCCAGGAGATCATGGACAGCCTAAAGCCGCTGGCTGCCTCCTGCCAGGTGTTTCTCCATGTGGACTGCAAGCCCCTGTGTATCCGTGCTAACCTGCAGCAGATGAAGGAGCTGTTTACCAACCTGGCCACCAATGCCATCAAGTACAACCGGCCCGGAGGCCAGGTGTGGATTACGGTGGGTGAACAGGGAGATGACATGCTGGTAAGGGTAAAGGACAACGGCGTGGGAATTCCAAAGGAAAGCCTGGACCGCATATTCGAGCGGTTCTACAGGGTGGATAAGGGCCGCAGCCGCAAACAGGGCGGTACGGGGCTGGGGCTGTCCATTGTGAAACACATCGTGAATTTTTACCATGGAACCATCCATGTGACCTCTGAGTTAGACAAGGGCACAGAGTTTACTGTCACCATTCCTCTCGATATGCATAAATAAGAATGGAAATATCTGCAAAAAACACCAGTTTTTCACTTTATTACTTTAAAATCACAGAAATTTAAAGTAATAAAATTGACGGCGCAATTTTTTTGTAGTATGATAGGAAAAGTCCTGACAGAGGACGAATTCTTATGTGGAAAGAGGAGATAGTATTATGAAAAAGACATCAAAAATCATGTCCCTGGTTTTAGCCGGCGCCATGGTTCTGTCCATGACGGCCTGCGCAGGCAATACGGCTGAAACCACGTCAGCTGCCGCCAAGACCCAGGAGACAGAAGCTGATACGGCTTCAAAGGCGGAGGAGACAACCGGGGCAGAGGCCTCAGAGAGTGAGACTGCTGCAAAGGCAGAGGGAACCACCTATAAGATTGGCGTACTCCAGCTGGTGCAGCACACCGCCCTGGACGCTGCCAATGACGGTTTTATCGCTGCTTTAGACGACGCTGGAATCGCTTACGAGGTTGACCAGCAGAATGCTTCCGGCGACCAGTCAGCCTGCCAGACAGTGGCATCCAAGTTCGCCAATGAGAAGAAGGATTTGATTCTGGCCATCGCCACACCGGCTGCCCAGGCCATGGTGGGCGCAGTGGAAGATACCCCTGTCCTGATTACCGCAGTGACAGACCCGGCTGAATCCGGTCTGGTTGACACCAATGAAAAGCCGGGAGCAAATGTTACAGGAACCTCTGACCTGACTCCTGTGAAGGAGCAGATTGACCTGCTTAAGCAGCTGGTTCCGGAAGCCAAGACCGTGGGCGTGCTGTACTGCTCCGCAGAGTCCAACTCCAAGATCCAGGCTGACATGGCAAAGGAAGCCATTGCGGCGGCAGGCATGGAGAGCAAGGAATACACGGTATCCAGTTCCAATGAGATTCAGACCGTGGTACAGTCCATGGTAGGTGCCGTGGATGCGGTTTACGCCCCAACGGACAACGTAATCGCAGCAGGTATGGCCACAGTTGGAATGGTGGCAGGAGACAACAATCTGCCGGTTATCTGCGGCGAGGCAGGCATGGTGCAGAACGGCGGACTGGCTACATACGGCATTGATTATTACCAGCTGGGATACATGACCGGCCAGCAGGCTGTGAAAATCCTCACCGAGGGAGCGTCACCGGCTGATATGCCGATTGAGTACCTGCCGGCTGAGAAGTGCGAGCTGACAGTGAACGAGGAAACAGCCCAGACACTTGGGATTGATGTATCCGGATTAGAATAGACAGCCAGGCAGCTCAGGATGATACAGATGGTGCTGCGGGGCAGAGACGGTGAAAACCGCTTTGGCCTGCAGCACCCTCTTTTCGGTCATCGGGCAAAATAGCGGCCATCGGGCAAAATAGCGGTTATCGGATAAAATGGCGTCCGGTAAAGAAGGTAGATGGTTTGCTCAAGCTGTAAGGCTTCCGGGAACAGCGGTTTGGGCAAGCTATTTACATTATCAAATGATACAAAGGAATAGAGACGGAAAGGGAGGTAAATATAAGATATGAATTTTGCGAATCTGATGCAGGGCATGGGCCCCAATCTGTTAGATGCAGTGGGACAGGGCGTGCTCTGGGGAATTATGGTGCTGGGGGTATACATCACCTTCAAGCTTCTGGACATTGCGGATTTGACCGTGGACGGAAGCTTTGCACTGGGAGGCTGCGTCTGTGCCACGCTGATTGTGGGCAGGGGAATGAATCCGGTGGCAGCCCTGTTTATAGCCACCCTGGCGGGAATGGCGGCGGGTTTTGTGACAGGCATCCTTCACACGGTATTTGAGATACCTTCCATACTGGCCGGAATTCTGACCCAGATATCCCTGTGGTCCATCAACCTGTGGATTATGGGAGGAAGCAGCAACATTCCCCTTCTCAAGTCCAAGTCCATTGTGACCATGGTTTCTTCCGCCACAGGCTTTAACCAGGCCCAGGCGTCCCAGGTCATCGGCATCGCGGCAGCCATACTTATGGTTGTCGTGATGTACTGGTTTTTCGGCACGGAGATAGGCAGCGCCCTGAGGGCAACAGGAAATAACGAGGATATGATCCGCGCCCTGGGGGTCAATACCAAGTGGACCAAGCTGCTGGCACTGATGCTCAGCAACGGTCTGGTGGGCATGTCCGGCGCCCTGGTGTGCCAGGGGCAGAAGTACGCGGATATCCAGATGGGTACCGGAGCCATTGTTATTGGACTGGCAGCCATTGTCATCGGGGAGGTGCTCTTTGGCTGGTTCCGCAACTTTGCCCTTAAGCTGTCAGCGGCAGTTATCGGCTCCGTGATCTATTTTGTTATCCGGGCCTTTGTCATTAAGATGGGCATGAATCCGAATTATATGAAGCTTTTATCCGCCATTGTGGTTACCCTGGCTCTCTGTATCCCGGTAGCTGCCAATAAATGGAGGACCTACAAGGAATACTCGGAAGGGGGGAATGTATAATGCTGATCATGACCAATGTGCGCAAAACATTCAACAAAGGCACCATCAATGAGAAGAAGGCATTAAACGGCATTGACCTGACCCTGAACGACGGGGATTTTGTGACGGTCATCGGGGGAAACGGAGCGGGCAAGTCCACCATGCTCAACATGATAGCCGGCGTGTACCCCATTGATTCCGGAAAGATCGAGATTGACGGTGTGAATATATCCAGGCAGCCCGAATACAAGCGGGCCAAATACATTGGCCGGGTGTTCCAGGACCCTATGAAGGGCACGGCGGCCGGCATGGAAATACAGGAAAATATGGCCCTGGCCTTCAGAAGGGGCCAGAAAAGAGGGCTGGGATGGGGAATCAGGGCCAATGAGAAAGACTATTACCGCGACCTGCTGACCAGGCTGGGACTGGGCCTCCAGAACCGCATGAGCAGTAAGGTGGGACTGCTCTCAGGCGGCCAGAGACAGGCCCTTACCCTTCTCATGGCAACACTGCAGAAGCCCAAGCTTCTCCTGCTGGATGAGCACACGGCAGCCCTGGACCCGCAGACGGCCAGGAAGGTGCTGGACCTGACTAATGAGATGGTGACGGAGCAGAACCTGACAGCTCTTATGGTGACCCATAATATGAAGGACGCCATCCAGATAGGAAACCGGCTTATCATGATGAATGACGGGCGGATTATCTATGACGTATCCGGCAGGGAAAAGCAGAGCCTGACCGTAGAGGACCTTCTTGCCAAGTTTGCAGAGGCCAGCGGAGGACAGTTTGCCAATGACCGCATGCTCCTCTCAAAGTAATCCCTATCAGGCGGTAAAATTGCCGGTTTCCGGGGCATTTCATGTAAATACTTCGGGGACCGGCAAAATTTAAGAAATTTTTCACATTTTCGAGTCTGTTTTTATGATATACTTAACGTCATATGAGCTTTTATGGCGAATAATGAGTTGGAGATTATAGAATCATGCTTGAACATAAGGATTATCTATCGAGCCTGAACAAGGCCAGAAAAAAACGGAATCAACGTCTGGACCCCAGATACCTGGTGCTTCTGCTGGCTGCCATCGCAGCAGTGGGAATCATTGTGCTGGGAGTAAAGGCAGTCAAGAAGCCGGTATCCGGCAAAGCAGCGGGACCGGCCCCCACGGGACAGGTGGGAAACGCCACCCCGGCCCAGGCGGCTCCGGCCAGTGTTTCCCCGGAGGAGGAAGCAGCTCAGAAGGAAGCCCAGGAGATTGACAATGTAATCAGCTCCTACAGCAATCTGGGTATCGTGCAGGTGTCCGGCTACCTCAACATAAGGGAGACTCCAAGCACTGACGGCAAGATCATAGGTAAGCTGTCCGGGGACGGAGCCTGCGAGATTCTGGCGACGGAAGGGGACTGGTCCCACATCACCTCCGGCGGAGTGGAGGGCTACATCAGCAACCAGTACCTTCTGACCGGAGACGAAGCCAGGGAAAAGGCAAAGGAGCTTGTCAAGCTGCGTGCCACGGTGACGGCTGACAACCTGAACATCCGTCAGGCCCCTGCCCTGGATCCGGGAAATGTTATCGGACAGGCCTTAAAGGGAGAGCGCTACGTGGTCAAGGGACTGGAGGACGGCTGGATTCAGATTGAGGAGGGATATATTTCCTCTGAATATGCTGAGGTGGCCTATTCCCTGAACGAAGGACGTAAAATGGATATGAAGGCCATGGCCATCAACCAGTATGACAATCTGGTGATTTCCAAGGTGAACAACTACCTGAACGTGCGCCAGGAGCCAAAGTCAGACGGCAAGATTATAGGTAAGATGACCAGCAAGGCGGCAGGCGAGATCCTGGAGACCCTGGACGGCTGGTATAAGATTAAGTCAGGCCCCATCATCGGTTATATCTCGGCAGACCCCCAGTACACGGCCACAGGCCAGGAGGCAAAGGATATAGCCATGCAGAACGCCACCCTCAAGGCGGTTATCAACACAGACGTGCTGAATGTGCGCACGGAGCCCAATACGGAGGCCAAAATCTGGACCCAGATTGTAAAGGACGAGCGTTATCCGGTTGTGGCCCAGTTAGACGGCTGGGTGGAGATTGATCTGGATTCCGTGGATGAAGAGGACGGAAGCAAGGTGGATAAGGCGTTTATTTCCACCAGGGACAACAACGTGGAGGTGCGCTACGCGCTGAACGAGGCAATCAAGTTCTCACCTGCTGAGGTGGCGGCCAACAACGCGGCGTCCAGGCGTTCCAAAGTGGTGAATTACGCCCTTCAGTTTGTGGGCAACCCCTATGTATGGGGCGGAACCAGCCTGACAAAGGGTGTGGACTGTTCCGGATTCACCATGCAGGTCATGAAACAGTTCGGTGTGTCCCTTCCCCATTATTCCGGCTCCCAGGCCAAGATGGGCAAGGCGGTTACCTCCGGCAACATGCGTCCCGGCGATTTGATATTCTACGCGGGCAGCGGCGGGCAGGTAAACCATGTAGCCATCTACATCGGCAACGGCCAGGTAGTCCATGCGGCCAGCCGTAAGAGCGGTATCAAGATTTCCACCTGGAATTACAGGTCGCCTGTTGCTATCAGGAATGTGTTGGGCGACTAGATTAAAAAAATGGTATTTTATTCAGAAAGCCGGTCAGCAGTCTCTGCTGGCCGGTTATTTTTGCGCGAAACTCTGTAAAAGACAGCGCATATTTTATGGTTCACGGTGCAGACTATCCTTAATTGATGAATGTTCACGAAAGGGTGGTCTGATTATGGGACAAGGAAAAAACAACAGGAAAAAAAGAGACAGTCAGGCGGAAAACGGAAACGGACAGGTACGCCAGCAGGACGATGAAGCCAAAAAGCTTGAAAAGGAAATAGAAGAAAAGGAAGACAATAAGCTGGAGGAGTATGGCCAGGTCATTCTGGAGGACAACCGCAGGCAGAGGAAAATCCATCTCATCACGATCATTGGGGAGGTGGAGGGACATGAGAATTCCTCAGGGAGCAGCAAAACCACAAAATACGACCATATACTGCCGAAGCTGGCTGAAATAGAGGATGACGACAGTGTGGACGGACTTCTGGTGCTGCTCAACACATCGGGAGGGGATGTGGACGCGGGTCTTGCCATCGCGGAAATGATTGCGTCCCTCAGTCTTCCCACCGTATCGCTTGTGTTAGGCGGAAGCCACTCCATCGGGGTTCCCCTGGCCGTGTCCACAAATTATTCCTTCATCGTGCCGTCCGGCACCATGATGATCCATCCGGTGCGGATGACGGGGATGGTTATAGGCACATCCCAGACCTATGAGTATTTTGAGATGATACAGGACCGCATACTGACGTTTGTATCAAACCATGCCGATATCGCCTATGACCAGCTGAGGGAGCTGATGCATAATACAAAGATGCTGACCAGGGACCTGGGCACTGTTCTGGTGGGAAACCAGGCCGTGGAGGCGGGACTTATCAACCAGGTGGGAGGCATCAAGGAAGCCCTTGGAAAGCTTTATGCCATGATTGATGATCGGGAACGCAGGCGGTAGATTCCGTCTTTTGAAACAATCCACTTGAATTTTAACCTCAAATATAGCATAATATAAGTTAACTGTATAAATGAGACAGCCTGCTGTGGGAATGGGAGGCTGATACGGTATGACAACTTGTAAGAGAATGACAGGAGGCTGTATCAAGTGGCTGAAACAACAAAACGACAGCAGAGTGGGAACAGAAAACCGGGAAGGCCAAAGGGAAGCACGTCCAAAAAGACAGGCACTTCCTCCAAAAGCCGCGGGACAACCGGAAAAAAGGCCTATGAACAGGATAATACGGAATTCATGAGAGCAGAAGTGGTCATCATCTGCTCTTTTGCTGTTGCCATTCTTTTATTTCTGAGCAATTTCAAGCTGTGCGGCGTGGTGGGCGATGTGCTGCGCGGAGTACAGCTGGGAATATTTGGAATGGTGGGATATCTATTCCCCATACTGATATTTGTGGGCACCTGTTTCCATCTGTCCAACCAGGGAAACATCCATGCTGCCATGAAGCTGGCAGCCGTGGCAGGGGCTGTGATTACGGTCTGCGGGCTGCTGCAGCTGGCCTTCGGTACGGTTCCGGCCGGCGCGAAGTGGATGGAATATTATAAGCAGTCCACCCTGACCGGTACGGGCGGCGGATGGCTGGGAGGCGTCCTTACCTCCTTCCTTACCATCGGACTGGGGAAGCCGGGAACCTTTCTGGTTCTGGTGGTCCTGTTCATCATCTGCATGGTATGCATTACGGAGCGCTCCTTTGTGTCTGCTGTGAAGCGGGGAGGAGACAAGGCTTACCAGTATGCCAGAGAGGATATGGACCGGCGCAGGGAGCTTCACGCCATGCGGGAGGAAGAGCGCAGGCGCATCCGCGAGGAACAGAGGGTGAGGGGAGTTAATCTGAATGCCACCAGGCTGATGATGCCTGAGGAAGAGGATTATGACGAGGAGGCATTTGACCGTGAGTTTGGAGCGGATCTGGAGGAAATGCCGGAAATGCCCGATACATACGAGAAGGACTGGGGGCCGGCCCAGACAGCCGGCGCAAAGGACAGCCTGCCGCCGGATGAGTTTGTGGGCAGGTTTGACCCGCCTTTGGAGTCTGGGACCGATGCCGGGGATTCCTACGACACGGATGAACTGGGGGCCCTGGCCAGGTCTATAGAGGGCCACAGCCGTTTGGGACGCCGGGAAGAAGCGCCGGTGGTCACCGGCATTCTTGTGGAGGACGAGTATGGGACACATGATGGGGAGGACTATGACACCATCCATGTGAAGAAGGATTTAAAGACCCTGGAGGAGATGGAGTTTCATGTCAGGTCCTCTGCGGACAGGGACGAGAATCCTGTAAACGGTTATGGCCATGACCGGGGCCGTGAGGATACGGTTCCCTGGGAAGAAGAATATGGGACGTCTGGGGATATGGCAGAAGGAGCTGCCTTGTCTGCTGAAAGCGCGGGTACGGCCGGCCTTCACGGAACAGGACTGCACGGAGCCGCAGACCATGAGGCGGGAATTCCTGAAACGGATGATCCCGAAACAGATGTCTATGAGACAGACCCGTCGGAACAGGGTATCAATTATGACAGCATATTTGTGCCGGAGGAGCCCAAGCGGGTGGTTACGGCATCAGGCAAGGTTATAGAGACTGAGACAGAGCTTCTCCAGAAAAAGATTGAGAAGAAGCGGGAGGAGGCCGGACAGACCGATTCCAATATGGCGGTGGCCCAGGAAATCAAGGAAAAGGAAGAGGCGGTAAAGAAGGAATATGTGTTCCCGCCCACCAGTCTGCTTAAGAAGGGGGCTAAGAATGCCGGTTCCTTTTCTGGGGATGAGTATAAGGCCACGGCCATTAAACTGCAGCAGACTCTCCATAACTTTGGTGTTGGGGTGACGGTTACAAATATAAGCTGCGGTCCTGCCGTGACCCGGTATGAGCTTTTGCCGGAGCAGGGCGTTAAGGTCAGCAAGATAGTGGGGCTGACCGACGATATCAAGCTGAGCCTGGCTGCGGCGGATATCCGTATTGAGGCGCCCATTCCCGGCAAGTCGGCGGTGGGAATCGAGGTGCCCAACAAAGAGAACAACATGGTATACCTGAGGGATTTGCTGGAGGCGGAGTCGTTTAAGAACCACAAGTCACGTCTGGCCTTTGCCGTTGGCAAGGATATCGGCGGACAGGTGGTGGTGACGGACATCGGAAAGATGCCCCATCTGCTTATTGCAGGCGCCACTGGTTCCGGTAAATCGGTGTGTATCAATACCCTGATTATGAGCATCATTTTCAAGTCCAAACCAGAGGATGTGAAGATGATTATGGTGGACCCCAAGGTGGTGGAGCTCAGTGTCTATAACGGAATCCCCCATCTGCTTATCCCGGTGGTGACAGACCCCAAAAAGGCCTCAGGGGCACTGAACTGGGCTGTGGCCGAGATGACGGACCGCTATAAGAAGTTTGCGGAGTGCAATGTCAGGGATTTAAAGGGCTACAATGAAAGAGTTGAAAAGATAAAGGATATAGAGGATGACAAAAAGCCGGTGAAGATGCCCCAGATTGTCATTATCATTGACGAGCTGGCAGACCTTATGATGGTGGCTCCGGGAGAAGTGGAGGATGCTATCTGCCGTCTGGCCCAGCTGGCCCGTGCGGCGGGAATCCATCTGGTCATTGCAACCCAGAGGCCGTCGGTCAATGTCATCACCGGACTGATTAAGGCCAATGTGCCGTCCAGAATTGCTTTTGCCGTGTCTTCAGGCGTGGACTCCAGGACCATTATTGATATGAACGGGGCCGAGAAGCTGCTGGGAAAGGGCGACATGCTCTTTTATCCGGCTGGATTCCCCAAACCCCAGCGTGTACAGGGCGCCTTTGTGTCCGATGAGGAAGTGGGCCGGGTGGTGGAATTCCTGACAGAACAGGGCATGGTGGCGGAATATAATCCGGAAGTGGAGAGCCGTGTCTCTTCCCCGTCCATGGACGGAGGAAGCGGGGCTTCTGAACGGGATGAGTACTTTGTCCAGGCTGGCAGGTTTATCATTGAAAAAGAAAAAGCATCCATCGGCATGCTCCAGAGGATGTTTAAGATTGGCTTCAACCGGGCTGCCCGGATTATGGACCAGCTGGCGGAAGCAGGGGTAGTGGGCGAGGAAGAGGGTACCAAGCCCAGGAAAGTGCTTATGAGCATGGAAGAATTCGAAGAACTGCTGGAGCAGGGGTATTAGAAACTGTTCCCTGAAAGCGCGGCGCATGCGGGCCGGAGCAGGGGAACAGGGATGTATGGGGAAACAAGAGCAGCGGCTGCCGGCAAGGGCAGCAGCGGCCGGTGCTTTTGAATAAAACGTTGACGGACCTGCAAAGGCGGGAAACCGTGGGGCGTAATATAAGAGGAGGAACAAAAATATGAAATCAGATATTGAGATTGCGCAGGAGGCCGTGATGCAGCCCATTAAGGAAGTGGCTGCTGCTTACGGAATCGGGGAGGATGACCTGGAGCTTTACGGTAAATACAAAGCAAAGCTGACAGATGAACTCTGGGAGCAGGTAAAGGACCGTCCCAACGGAAAACTGGTGCTGGTAACAGCCATAAACCCAACACCGGCAGGAGAAGGAAAGACCACTACCACGGTTGGTCTGGGCGAGGCATTTGGAAAGATGGGCAAGAAGGCCATCATAGCCCTCAGAGAGCCTTCCCTGGGCCCCTGCTTCGGCGTTAAGGGAGGAGCAGCCGGCGGCGGTTATGCCCAGGTTGTGCCCATGGAGGATTTAAACCTGCATTTTACAGGTGATTTCCATGCCATTACCTCCGCCAATAACCTGTTGGCAGCTCTCTTAGACAACCATATCCAGCAGGGCAATGCCCTGGGGATTGACCCAAGACAGATCCAGTGGAAGCGCTGCGTGGACATGAATGACCGCGTTCTGCGCAACATCGTGGTGGGCCTGGGAGCAAAGGGAGACGGCATGGTCAGGGAGGATCACTTTGTCATTACAGTGGCTTCTGAAATCATGGCGATCCTGTGCCTGGCAGACAACATGGAGGATTTAAAGAACCGTCTGGGCAAGATTATTGTGGCCTATAATTTTGCAGGAGAGCCTGTGACCGCAGAGCAGCTCCATGCAGTGGGATCCATGGCAGCCCTCCTTAAGGAAGCGTTAAAGCCCAACCTGATCCAGACCCTGGAGCATACAGGCGCCCTGGTACACGGCGGCCCGTTTGCCAACATCGCCCACGGATGCAACAGCGTGAGAGCCACGAAGACAGCCCTGAAGCTGGCAGACGTGGTAGTGACAGAGGCCGGCTTCGGTGCTGACCTGGGAGCTGAGAAGTTCCTTGACATCAAGTGCCGCAAGGCAGGACTTAAGCCGGACGCAGTGGTTCTGGTGGCTACGGTCAGGGCCCTTAAGTACAACGGCGGCGTGCCCAAGGACCAGTTGTCAGCTGAGAATCTGGAAGCCCTTGAAAAGGGCATTGTGAATCTGGAGAAGCACATTGAGAACCTCCAGAAGTTCGGCGTGCCTGTGGTGGTTACGCTCAATTCCTTCATATCCGATACCGAGGCAGAATATGCTTATATCAAGAAGTTCTGCGAAGACAGGGGATGTGAGTTCGCTCTGTCCGAGGTATGGGCAAAGGGCGGCGAGGGCGGCATTGCCCTGGCTGAAAAGGTAATGGAGACACTGGAGAACAAGCCAACCCAGTACCATGTACTCTATCCGGATGAGATGAGCCTTAAGGATAAGATTAATACCATTGCAAAAGAGATTTACGGAGCAGACGGCGCTTCCTTTGCACCGGCCGCTGCCAAGGCGTTAAAGCGCATTGAGGATATGGGCTTTGGAAACCTGCCGGTGTGTATGGCCAAGACCCAGTATTCCCTGTCGGACGACCAGACCAAGTTAGGGCGGCCCGCCGGCTTTACCATCAATGTAAGGGATGCCTATGTATCAGCAGGCGCCGGCTTCGTGGTGGCGCTTACAGGTTCCATCATGACCATGCCGGGACTTCCGAAGAAACCGGCGGCAGACAGCATTGATGTGGACGAGAACGGTAAGATTACCGGACTTTTCTAGGAAATGGGCCTGGCCCGGCGCATCCGAAAAAGGAGCGCCGGGCCAGGATATATTTTGGCATAATATAAGTTGCACGAAAAAGAAATGAGGTATTGATATGATACTTAGAACCTGGTTGAATGAGCTGGATTATGAACTTGTCAGAGGAAGCCTGGATGTGGAGGTCACAGAGGTGGTCTACGACTCCAGAAAGGCAGTGCCCGGCGCTGTGTTTGTGTGTATGGCGGGAACCAGGGTGGATTCCCACCGGTTTGTACCGGATGTGCTGCGCGCTGGCGTCCGCGTCCTTGTGACGGAGCGGGACATTGAGGAGGAATTGGCTGCCTCAGGACTTACGGAGGATGAGATGGGCCGGGTGACAATACTTAAGACAGCAGAGGCCAGGAGAAGCCTGGCTCTTCTCTCGGCGGCCAGGTTCGGTTATCCTGCGTCCAAAATGATTACCATTGGCGTGACGGGAACAAAGGGAAAGACCACCACCACCCATATGATAAAAGCCATTCTTGAAGCGGCAGGAAAAAAGGTGGGGATGATAGGCACCACAGGCACGGTGATCAATGGACAGGTGACCCCTACCATGAACACCACGCCGGAATCCTATGAACTGCACCAGTCCTTTGCGAAAATGGCGGAGGCAGGCTGCCAGTATATGATTATGGAGGTGTCCTCCCAGGGAATCAAGATGCACCGGGTGGACGGCCTCGCCTTTGACTACGGCATTTTCACCAATATATCCCCGGACCACATCGGGCCGGATGAGCACGCTGATTTTGCGGAATATCTCTGCTGCAAATCACGTCTTTTGAGCATGTGCAGGATAGGGCTGGTAAACTTAAACGACGGGCATTTTAAAGAAATCGTAAAGGACGCGTCCTGCCGGCTTTATACGTACCGCGTAAAGGAGGACGGGGAGACGAAGGCAGACTTTGAAGCCTCAAACGTCCGGTATGTGTCCCGGCCGGATTTTGTGGGCACGGAGTTTGATGTCACAGGGAACCTGGACATGGATGTCCGTCTGGGAATTCCCGGCCTGTTCAACGTGGACAATGCCCTGGCAGCCCTGTGCGTATGTTCCTTCCTGGGACTTCCAAAAGATAGGATTGTCCACGCCCTGGAGCACATACGTGTCAATGGACGTATGGAAATCGTCCACACCTCGTCCAGGTGTACGGTCCTGGTAGACTACGCCCACAATGCGGTAAGCATGGAGAGCCTTCTTACCACCCTGCGCCAGTATCATCCCAGGCGGCTGGTGGTGGTATTTGGATGCGGCGGCAACCGTTCCAAGGACAGACGCTATTCCATGGGTGAGATTGGAGGAAGGCTGGCTGATTTAAGCATTATCACGGCAGACAACTCCAGGTATGAAAGGGTGGAGGACATTATGGCGGATATCCGGGGAAGCATAGAAAAAACAGGAGGGGACTTTGTTGAAATTCCTGACAGAAGGGACGCAATCCGCCGCAGCATCCTTCATGCGCAGCCAGGGGATATGATAGCAGTTATCGGCAAAGGACATGAGGACTATCAGGAGATCAACGGCGTGCGCCATCATTTCCTGGACAGGGAAGTCATTGAAGAAACCATAAAAGAGTTGGGAGACGAGACACAGTATGACAGGAATAACGGTTAAGGAACTGCTTGAAGCCACAGGAGGAAACCTGCTCCATGGCCAGGAGGATCAGCATGCAAAACACATCAGCCTGGATTCCAGAAAAATGGAGGGGGATGACCTGTTTGTGCCCATAGTGGGTGAGCGGGTGGACGCCCACCGCTTTCTCTGCCAGGCAATTGCCAGCGGGGCGGCCGTGGTATTTACCAGCGAACATCACTGTGGGGAGGATGTTAAAGCCTGTGTCCGGCAGCAGTGCGGGGAAAACAGGGAGCAGGAGAGGAAAGCCCTTCAGGCAGCGTGGATTGAGGTGCCTGACACGAAGAAGGCCCTTCAGGACCTGGGAAGTTTTTGCAGGAAACGCCTGAGTCTGCCCCTGGTGGGAATCACGGGAAGCGTGGGAAAGACCACTACCAGGGAAATGATAGCGGAGGCCCTGAGCGCCGGATTCAAGGTCTATAAGACACCGGGCAACAGCAACAGCCAGGTGGGAGTGCCCATTACCATTGCGGAGATCCCACAGTCTGCTGAGATTGGCGTCATTGAGCTGGGGATGAGCGAACCCGGGGAGATGGAGCGCATTGCCAGGGTGGCCAGGGTGGACTGTGCCGTCATGACCAACATAGGAATAGCCCACATCGAACAGCTGGGATCCCAGGAACGCATTCTGGAGGAAAAGCTCCATATCCAGGAGGGAATGCCGTCAGAGGGCATATTGTTCTTAAACGGCGACGACTCTCTTCTGGCCTCAGTGGTTCCGAAGGGGGGCAGGAAGAAGGTGCTGTACGGACTGGGCAGGGACTGTGACTACAGGGCAGAGGACCTGCACCTGGAAGAGGGGTATCCCGTGTTCACGGCGGTTCACGGTGACTGCAGGGTCAGGGTGCGCCTTCAGGTTATGGGAAGCCACATGGTGAGCAATGCCATGGCGGCCCTGGCAGTGGCGGATACATACGGGCTTTCCATGGAGAAGGCGGCACTGGCCCTGGGACAGTTTAAGGGCTACAAGGGACGCCAGCAGATATTTGAATGGGGCGGCGTCACTGTCATTGACGACAGCTACAATGCCAGCCCGGTGTCCATGAAGGCCGGACTGGAGGTGCTGGACAGCGTGAAGGGAGAACGAAAGATTGCGGTTTTGGCCGACATGAAGGAGCTGGGCCCGGATACGGAAAGGTTCCATGCCGAAATAGGCGCCTACATAGGAGAACATCCACTGGACATGGTTCTTTTGCTTGGAGAGCTGGCAGCCTGCATCGGCAGCGGAATGGATGCAGCCCGCGCAGCGACGCCCCATATTGAAATAGACAGTCTGGCCCAGGCAGAAAAGTGGCTGGACGAAAACATCAGGGAGGGCGACTGCATTCTTTTTAAAGGCTCCAACAGCATGAAGCTGTCCGAGGCAGTAAAGCATCTGAAGGAAACCAGGTCATGATTCTATCTGAGTGCTTATATCTTTCCCTCATTTTGGGAAGAATGTACGATATGGACAGAAATGTCACAGAAAGTACATTCTGAATGAGATAAGGAGAAACATTGTGATGCAGCAGAAAGATGATAAAAAGATTCTCTGGCATACCCTGGCTTTTATGGCTTTTTCAACGGTCTGGGGATTTGGGAATGTGATAAACGGATTTTCGGAATACGGCGGATTAAAGGCCATTGTATCCTGGATTCTTATATTTGCCATTTATTTTGTGCCCTATGCCCTGATGGTGGGAGAGCTGGGATCCACCTTCAAGCATGCCGGAGGCGGGGTCAGCTCCTGGATTCATGAGACCATAGGGCCCAAGATGGCTTACTACGCAGGCTGGACCTACTGGGTGGTCCACATGCCCTATATATCCCAGAAGCCGAATTCCACTGTGATTGCAGCCAGCTGGGCCCTGTTCCAGGACAAGAGGGCCAGCGGCATGAACACCACGGTGATGCAGATTCTGTGCCTGGTCATTTTCCTGTTTGCCATGTACCTGTCCGGCAAGGGGATGGGGGTGTTAAAGAGGCTTGCCACATTGGCAGGTTCTGCCATGTTCATCATGTCCATGCTGTTCATTGTCATGATGGTGGCTGCTCCGGCCCTGACAGATGGTGCCTTCTTAGCCATTGACTGGTCCCCTTCGTCCTTTATACCGGATTTTAACGCCAATTTTTTTCTAAGCCTTTCCATCCTGGTTTTTGCGGTGGGAGGATGTGAGAAGATTTCCCCCTATGTAAATAAGATGAAGGATCCTTCCAGGGATTTTGCAAAGGGCATGGTAGCCCTGGCAGCCATGGTGGCCGTGACCGCCATCCTGGGCACCATTGCCCTGGGCATGATGTTTGACTCCAATCATATTCCCCAGGACCTGATGACCAACGGAGCCTACTACGCGTTCCAGAAGCTGGGTGAATATTACCATGTGGGGAATTTCTTTGTGGTGGTATACGCGCTGACCAATCTGATCGGACAGTTTTCCGTTATGGTCCTGTCCGTGGACGCGCCCCTCAGAATGCTTTTGGACAGTGCGGATTCCCGCTTTATCCCCGGCAAGATGTTTGAGAAAAATGAACACGGCACCTATGTGAACGGACACAGGCTGGTGACGCTCATTGTCTGTGTGCTGATTGTGGTCCCTGCCTTTGGCATCAGGAACGTGGACGCTCTGGTGCGCTGGCTGGTCAAGGTAAACTCGGTGTGCATGCCCCTGCGATATCTGTGGGTCTTTGTGGCATACATTGCCTTAAAAAGGGCCGGGGATGCGTTCTGCGGCGAGTACAGGTTTGTGAAGGGGAAAACAGCAGGCATCCTGGTGGGCGGCTGGTGCTTTCTATTCACGGCCTTTGCATGTCTGACAGGTATTTACTCAGAAGACCCCTTCCAGCTGGCTCTGAATATCGTGACTCCCTTTGTGCTGGTAGGACTTGGGTTCATTATGCCATGGATGGCAGCAAAGGAGAAAAAAAGTTAAGCTTCCCGCATTGCCGTGGCGATGTCTTTATGGTACAGTAGAGGAGAAATAAGAGACAAAGGAGATATCATATGAATATAGACAGAGAAGACTGCTTAAGCACAGCCAAAGAACTCATCGGTTTTCTTGAAAAAAGCCCCACCTGCTTCCACGCGGTACAGTCCATTGCGGACTGTCTTAAGGAGGCGGGCTTCACACAGCTTCATGAGGGAGAAAAGTGGGAGCTCACAGAGGGCGGATCCTACTATGTGACCAGGAACGGTTCATCCATTGTGTCCTTTAAGGTGCCGGGAAAGGCATTTTCCGGTTTCCAGATCATGGCCAGCCACAGTGATTCCCCCTCCTTTAAAATCAAGGAAAATCCGGAGATGGAGGCAGAGAACCACTATGTGAAGCTGAATGTGGAGAAATACGGCGGTATGCTGTGCGCTCCCTGGTTTGACCGTCCCCTTTCCGTGGCAGGCCGTCTGGCAGTGAAGGAGGGAAACCGCATTGCCACAAAGCTGGTAAAGGTGGACCGCGATCTGCTTATGATACCAAACCTGGCCATCCATTTTAACCGTGAGGTCAATGAGGGTTATCAGTATAATGCCCAGGTAGACATGCTGCCCTTATACGGCGGCGCGGACGCAAAGGGAACCTTTATGGAAACTGTGGCTGAGAGCGCAGGGGTAAAAAAAGAGGACATCCTGGGACATGATCTCTATCTCTACAACCGCGTGCCCGGAAGTATCTGGGGGGCCGGCGGGGAGTTCTTATCCTGCGGCCATTTAGACGACCTGCAGTGCGCATTTTCCACCTTGAAGGGATTCCTGGAGGGCGGCCATCCGGAGTGTGTAAGTGTTCACGCGGTATTTGACAATGAGGAGATAGGCAGCCTGACCAAGCAGGGAGCTGACTCCACCTTCCTGGAAGATGTGCTGAGGCGGATTAACAGCGCCATGGGAAGGAGCGAGGAGGAGTATTTGATGGCCATTGCCTCCAGCTTCATGGTTTCCGCTGACAATGCCCACGCAGCCCACCCCAACCATGGAGACAAATCAGATCCCGTAAACCGTCCCTATATGAATGAGGGAATCGTCATCAAATACAGCACAAAGTACGCCACAGACGGACTTTCAGCTGCCGTGTTCAGGGCACTGTGCCAGGAAGAGGGAGTACCCTGCCAGGCATTTACCAACCGTTCCGACAAGGCAGGAGGCTCCACTCTGGGAAATATTTCCAACAGTCATGTGGCTGTGAACACAGTAGACATCGGACTGCCCCAGCTGTCCATGCATTCCCCCTACGAGACAGTGGGAATCAAGGATACCTGTTATCTGATTCGGGCCGCAAGGAGGTTCTACAGCACCTCTATGAAGGCCATGGGTTCCGGGAGCTACGAAGTGCGGTAATGAATGCAGAAAAACAATAAAGGGCAGGCCCTGGCCTGTCCCACGGATACCCAGCCACAGACCTGAGAGGAAAAAGCGCCTCCGGGTATTATGGCTGGGTATTTGCTGGAACTATGAGAGAAAGAGGAACGTAAGATATGTTTTCCAGAAAACAAATGATAAAACTTCTGGCTCCCCTTATTGTGGAACAAATCATGGCAGTGCTGGTGGGAATGGTGGACGTGGTGATGGTGGCCGCAGTGGGGGAATCCGCGGTTTCCGGCGTTTCCCTGGTGGACTCCATCAGCGTCTTAATCATACAAATCATGGGAGCCCTGGCTACCGGAGGCGCCGTTATATCGGCCCAGTACCTGGGCAAGGAGCAGCCCAGGGATGCCAGAAAGGCAGCAGGGCAGCTGGTCCTGGTGACCTTGCTTCTCTCAGTCATCATTGCCGGGACAGCTCTTGCAGGGGGACGCCACCTGCTGGGAGGTATATTTGGAAAAGTGGAACAGGATGTAATGGACAACGCCCAGACCTATTTCTGGATTACAGCCCTGTCATATCCCTTTATCGGACTCTACAATGCCTGCGCAGCCCTGTTCCGTTCCATGGGCAACTCAAAGGTATCCATGATGACTTCCTTTGTCATGAATATGATTAACATTATAGGAAACGCAATCTGCGTGTTCGGCCTTAAGATGGGTGTGGCCGGAGTGGCCTGGCCCACCCTCATAAGCCGTGTGACAGCAGCCTTTATGATGTTTGTCCTTATACAGAACCGGAACAATACCATTCGTCTCAACAGCTGGAAGTTCCTGATTCCGGACCGCCATATGATAAAGAATATCCTGTCCATCGGAATTCCCAACGGGCTGGAAAACGGCATGTTCCAGTTTGGCAAGATATTCCTTCAGAGTCTTGTCTCCTCCCTTGGCACAGTATCCATAGCCAGCTTTGCCGTGGCCAGCAACCTGGTGACCGTGCTCTATCTTCCGGGAAATGCCATCGGCTTAGGACTGGTGACCATAGTGGGCCAATGCGTTGGCGCAGGCCGTCTGAAGGAAGCCAAGAGCGACACCAAATCCCTTATTATGGTGGTCTATGGAATCCTGGCCGTATTCAGCACAGCCATGGTCATCTGGTCCGGTCCGCTGGTGGGAATCTATCATCTGTCCCCCCAGGCAGCCCTTATGGCCCGTGAGCTGATCCTGATCCACAGCATAGCCATGGTTATATGGCCCCTGGCCTTCACCATCCCCCATGCCCTGAGGGCCTCCTTGGACGCCAAATTCACCATGGCAGTGTCCGTATTCTCCATGTGGGTATTCCGTATCGGGTTTGCATACCTCTTTGTATACATATTCGACCTGGGACTTTCCGGGGTATGGTACGGCATGTTCATTGACTGGATATTCAGGGCATTGATGTTTTCGGGAAGGTTTAAGGGGTTTGAGAGGAGAGCGGGGGTTGTGGAGTGAGTGGATTGGGAGTGGGAGGCTGCGGGAGGCGGTGGAATCGCGTCCGTGGGAGCAAGGGGGAAGGAACCTGGGGATACGGCTTCGGGGCAAGTCCGGTCTAAGGGGCTGGAAAACGGCTAAAAGCAAGAGTCAGACCGCCCAAACTCGCTGCGCTCAGACAGCTGTGCGGTCTGACTCTTAACGCCTTTTTCCACCCCCTAAGACCGACTAAGCCCCTGCAGATGCATCCCCAGCTTCCTTCCCCCTTGCTCCCACCCACTACGTATAATAGGTCTCCCGGTACTTCACTGCACAATCAGAGAAATGGGTGTACCTTCCTCTGGGTATTTCCTGATGCTTTTTAAAATAGAAGATTATTGTTTTGCTGGTGGGTGCGGTTAATTCCATTGCGGATGGATGAACCGCACTTTTTAGTGAGGAAGGGGGAGTATAAATTATAAAATATTAAATAAATTATAAAAGATTGAATAGGGCTTGACAGTTATTGATTGTTGTGCAACAATAGTTGTATAACATTTGTTGCATAACGTTTTGCACAAATTTTGTGACATATCGGATGTGGTGTAACTGGTGGGATGCATGTGATGGTACATGTGTTAAGCTGCTGATATAATATGATAATGAGCGAGGTAAGCCGATGCCGCCTAAAGCAAAGATAACGAAAGAGATGATTCTGAATACGGTTCTGGAGATTACAAGAGAGGCAGGATTTGAGTCTGTTAATGCCAGAAGTATTTCGGGCAGATTACAATGTTCCACGCGGCCTATTTTTACATGTTATGAGAACATGGAGGAATTAAGAAAGGAATTTCTTGACTTTGCATATGAGTTTTACAGTCAGTATGTGGAGAATTACAGCAGTTTGGAACACATAAATCCATGTCTGGTTCTGCCGCTTTCGTACATTGAGTTTGCGAGAGAGGAGACGAATTTGTTCAGGCTGTTGTTTATAAACCATATGGATTTGAGCATGGCGGAGCCAAAGGATTTCTATATGGAGGCAGGCAACGGGGAGAGGGAAAGGGTATTTTCTGATATCATTGGAATCGAGCCGGAGCGGGCAAAGGCAATCTTTATAGATTTATTTCTTTATTCCCACGGCATAGCGGTTTTAGCAGCGGCGCAAAAAATAACACTGGACAGAAGCCATATAGAAAAAATGGCTGCAAACATGCTGACAGCTCTCATAAGACAGGAAAAACCGGACTGGGCCTTATCCGTTAGCGGTATAACTGAATCAATATAACATAGGGGTGCGATATGAAAACAAATCCATACATCATTGATTATTATAATAACTATGACGAGGACAGCCGGCTGAGTCCAAGGCATGGGACCGTGGAATTTCTTACAACCATGCGCTACATAGAAAAATACATAAAACCAGGCAGCCGTGTTCTTGAAATCGGAGCAGGAACCGGCCGGTATTCCCATGCGCTGGCGCGTCTGGGATATACGGTTGACGCAGTAGAACTGGTCCCCCATAACATAGAAGTATTTTGCAGGCATATGCTGCCGGCAGAACATATAACAATTACCCAGGGCAATGCACTGGACTTATCAGCCTTTTCGGACAACCAATACGACATCACACTGCTGTTAGGGCCCTTATACCATCTATACACAAAAAAAGACAAGCGCCAGGCGCTGGGCGAGGCCATCCGCGTCACAAAACAGGGCGGCATCATTTTTGCAGCATACGTCATATCCGACGGCTGTCTTCTGGACGAAGGATTCAACCGCGGCAATATCAATGCAGCCGAATACATAAAAAACGGCCTGCTGGACCCCGAAACATTCGCCGCCAAATCCGAGCCCAAAGATCTGTTTGAACTTGTACGTAAAGAAGACATCGACGATTTGATGTCCATATTCCCGACAACACGCCTGCATTACGCAGCAGCAGACGGCTGTGCGCTGCTCATCCGGGAAGCAATCGACAAAATGGATGATGAAACATTCCAATTATACTTAAAATACCATTATGCCACCTGCGAACGCAAAGACCTGACAGGCATCACCAGCCATGCAATAGACATATTCCAAAAACAAACCACTCCCCCCAAAACAAGCCCTAAAACAAGCCCTAAAACAAGCCAATCCCAATAAAGAATACTCCCAGCGAGCAGTATCTTTCACTCCCTTGGCGGGGAAGAACCAGCAAACGTCAAAAGAGCAGTGGGTGAGAGGGAGGCGGACGGGGGCGGGAGTGAATTTGGAGCGGTTCGCAGGGACTTAGGCGGCGGGGCGGGCCAGAGGGGAGGTTGCGCAGGGCGCTCAACGCCCGGAGCAAAGTGAACACGGAGCAGAACTCATCAAGAGTTCTGCGCAGTTTTCGCGATCCTCCCCTCTGGCCCGCCCCGGCGTCTTAGTCCCTGCCACCGCGAAAACCATCAATCCCGCCCCCGTCCGTCTCCCTCTCACGGACGCGATCCCCCATCCCCGTTTGCGTCCCTACCCCCATTTGCATTTTATTCAATTCTCATGTATAATCCCAAGTTTGACAGTTTAGAATGTTAAAAACCCTTAGAAACGTCGTATTTATGCCGTTTCTGAGGGCTTTTCTTTTTGAAAAAAGGGAGTAATGGATTCTTATTCTTTTGAATGTCTGCAGATACC
>ENA-OQKY01000432-OQKY01000432.1-human-gut-metagenome-genome-assembly--contig:-NODE-432-length-42648-cov-5.370311_pt1 | contig 42648 bp, 34 predicted proteins | sample MGYA00242652_ERZ504805 | MGnify/ENA primary metagenome ERZ504805 (study PRJEB26092, sample SAMD00036400) | human gut metagenome | host: Homo sapiens | study: EMG produced TPA metagenomics assembly of... | reverse complement strand
AAGAAGCTTTTAAGAAGCCCTCGGAGAAAGCACATGTTGCTTTCTGCTTGGTCAGTAGGTATTTGAAAAAGCAAAAACCAGTTTTACTAACGATTGTTAATGGTTGGGGCAGTGCTGCCGCAGATAAAACCAACGCTGCGGCTATGGCAAAAACCCCTAACCTGGACAGTTATTTTGCAAATTATCCTCATACAACCTTGGAAGCCAGCGGCAAGGCTGTAGGTCTGCCGGCAGGTCAGATTGGCAATTCTGAGGTAGGTCACCTGAATATCGGTGCCGGCCGCATTATCTACCAAAGCCTGACACGCATTGACAAGGCGATTGAGGATGGCGATTTGTATAAGAACAAAGAGCTCAGCAGGGTGATGGACGAAACGAAGCAGGCAGGCAAGGCACTGCATCTTCTGGGACTGTTATCCGACGGCGGCGTCCATAGCCACATTGAGCATCTTCTGGCACTTATCTGCATGGCGAAGGTTAAAGGCCTGACCAAGATTTATGTGCATGCTTTCCTCGACGGACGTGATGTCGGCCCGAAAACGGCGCTGGAATATATCCATGAGCTGGAAGATGGTATGGCGCAGATTGGCGTAGGCAAGATTGCTACCGTCAGCGGACGCTATTACGCAATGGACCGCGACAAGCGCTGGGAGCGCGTGGAGCGTGCCTATAAAGCACTGGTGCTGGGCGAGGGCGGCAAAGCTGCAAGCGCTGCTGCCGGCGTAGAGGCATCCTATGCCGCAGGTGTAACGGATGAGTTTGTTGAGCCCTTCACTGTTGACGGCGTAGATGGCAAAATCACTGCCGGTGACGGTGTGATTTTCTTCAACTTCCGTCCTGACAGAGCGCGTGAAATTACTCGTGCGCTGCATGATGAGGACTTCCCGTATTTTGCACGTCCCGAGGGAGCACGCCCTGTAAATTATGTGTGCATGACGCAGTATGATGCAACAATTACCGCACCGGTAGCCTTTCCTCCGGAGGAGATTAAGGATACCTTGGGTGAGGTGTTGGCACAGCATGGACTGCACCAGCTGCGCATTGCGGAAACCGAAAAATATGCGCATGTAACCTTCTTCTTCAACGGTGGTGTGGAAGCTCCGAATGCTAATGAGGAGCGTATTCTGATTCCTTCGCCGAAGGTTGCAACCTATGATTTGCAGCCGGAAATGAGCGCGGAAGAGGTTACGCAGGCATTATTGGCAGAGCTGGATAAGGATAAATTTGATGCGATTATCCTGAACTTTGCAAATCCGGATATGGTTGGTCATACCGGTGTGCTCAGTGCTGCGATTACCGCTATGGAAAAGGTGGATGACTGTGCCGGCCGTATTGTACGCAAGGTGCTGTCCCTTGGCGGCAGTGTGTGCATTACCGCGGACCACGGCAATCTGGAGAAGATGGCCGAAAGCGACGGTTCACCGAACACCGCGCATACCACTAACCCTGTACCGTTTATTTTAGTAAGCAAGGAGCAGCACAAGCTGCATAACGGCATTTTGGCCGATATTGCACCGACGCTGCTGCAGCTGCTTAATATTAAACAGCCTGCCGCTATGACAGGTAAAACTTTGATAGACTAATCATGAGGTGATAAGAAATGGCAATGATTACTGAAGTTTACGCTCGCGAGATTCTGGATTCCCGCGGCAATCCGACCGTAGAAGTTGAAGTATGCCTGGAAGACGGCGCTATGGGACGCGCTGCTGTTCCTTCTGGCGCATCTACCGGCGTACACGAGGCTGTAGAGCTGCGTGACGGCGACAAAGAGCGTTACCTGGGCAAGGGCGTTACCAAAGCAGTTGATAATGTTAACGACATTATTGCCGAAGCAATTATCGGCTTAGACGCAACCCGCCAAACCGAAATTGATGAGCTGCTGGTTCGCCTGGACGGCACTCCGAACAAAGGCCGCCTCGGCGCTAACGCTATTCTCGGCGTTTCCATGGCTGTAGCAAAGGCTGCCGCTGCTTCCGTAGGCCTGCCGCTGTACCTGTACTTAGGCGGTGTTGCTGCCAAAGAGCTGCCTGTTCCGATGATGAACATTTTAAACGGCGGCGAGCATGCTGACAACAACGTTGATATTCAGGAATTCATGATTATGCCGGTTGGCGCTAAATCCTTCAGCGAAGCACTGCGCATGAACGCTGAGATTTATCATAATCTGAAGGCACTGCTGAAGGAAAAAGGCCTGAGCACTGCTTTGGGTGATGAAGGCGGTTTTGCACCGAACCTGAAATGCAATGCAGATGCAATCGAGGTTATTCTCGAAGCAACCGAGCGTGCAGGCTATAAACCCGGTAAAGACATCGTTATGGCGATGGACGTTGCTTCCAGCGAATTCTATGTAGACGGCAAATACAAAATGACCGGTGAAGGCGTAGAAATGACCAGCGAAGAAATGGTTGATTATCTGGCAGGCCTGTGCGAGAAATATCCTATCATCTCCATCGAAGACGGTATGGCTGAGGATGACTGGGATGGTTGGAAGAAGCTCACCCAAAAGCTGGGCAAAAAAGTTCAGCTGGTTGGCGACGACCTGTTTGTTACCAACGAAGAGCGTCTGGTTCAGGGCATTGAAAAGGGCGTAGCAAACGCTATTCTGATTAAAGTAAACCAAATCGGTACCTTAACCGAAACCTTCAATGCTATTGAAACCGCTAAACGTGCAGGCTATACCTGCATCATCTCTCACCGCAGCGGCGAAACCGAAGACACCACTCTGGCAGATATTGCTGTTGCTGTAAACGCTGGCCAGATCAAGACCGGTGCTCCGGCTCGTACCGACCGTGTTGCTAAATACAACCAGCTGCTGCGCATCGAAGAGGATCTGGGCAAGGCTGCAAAATATAACGGCATGAAGGTTTTCTACAACATTAAATAAAATTTGACAAAGCAATATAATTGCGCTATAGTTAACTCGAAAAGAGATTGTGCAAATGTCATAGTTCGCACGCAAAAAGAAAAGCCCCGGGATTGCGCCTCGGGGTTTTTCATTTTAAGCTGACTGTGCGCTATTTTCGGTCTAACCATTTGCAAATATAATAGCTGATTATACCTGCCATATCAGAAAGAATAAGAGATTGAGTAAATTCTGCCATAATTTACCATTTTCCCGCTGGAAAGAGTCGCAGCAAATATAATATAAAATAATCTGTGAAAAAAATACTAGCTTTATAATTGGCTTTATGGTAAAATACTATGGTACAAAAATATGAGGAGGTAAGCTCTGTGATTGAAACTGTCTTGATGGTTCTTGAAGTTATCGTTTGCATAGCACTCATTGGCGCAGTTCTGCTGCAGTCCGGAAAAGGCGGCGGTATGGGCAGTACTTTCGGCGGCAGTGACGGTGCTTTTTTTGGCAAGGGCAATGATCTGGATACACTCATGGCGAAGGCTACGATTTATTTAGGTGTTGCATTTGCTGTTATTACATTGGCGCTGGCAAAAATCAACGCTTAAGGCTGACGGGATTTTCCTGTTTTCCGCACTCATCATGTTACCAAGAGTGCAACCGCACTCTTAAAATTTTAAATTTTTTTATAAAAAGAAAGGGGTTTGGGTCTTGAATTTCTTAATGATCTCCATTGTTGTCGGCCTCATTGCACTCGCAGTTGCACTGATGCTGAGCAGCGCAATCGGTAAGGCTCCTGCTGGTACAGCACGTATGCAGGAAATTGCCGGTTACATCCACGAGGGCGCTATGGCGTTCCTGTTCCGCGAATACAAAGCACTGTCTGCTTTCGTAATCGTTGTTGCTATCGTAATTTCTATGTTCTTATCTCCGCTTACTGCAGTATGCTTCGTTGCAGGTGCAGTATTCTCCGTATGTGCAGGCTACATCGGCATGACCGTTGCTACCAAAGCTAACGTTCGTACTGCTGCAGCTGCTCAACATGGCGGCATGCCGGAAGCTCTGAAAATTGCTTTCTCCGGCGGTGCTGTTATGGGTCTGGGCGTAGTTGGTCTGGGTATCGTTGGTGTTGCTGCTGCTTACATGCTGTTCGGCAACATTGATATCGTTACCGGCTTCGGTCTGGGCGCAAGCTCCATTGCATTGTTCGCGCGTGTTGGCGGCGGTATCTATACCAAAGCTGCTGACGTTGGCGCTGACCTGGTAGGTAAAGTAGAAGAAGGTCTGCCTGAGGATGACCCGCGTAACCCGGCTACCATCGCTGATAACGTAGGCGATAACGTAGGCGACGTTGCAGGCATGGGCGCTGACTTGTTCGAATCCTATGTAGGTGCTATCATCTCCGCTATTACTCTGGGTGCTGTTGCATATCCTGGCGGCGAAGGCATTATGTTCGTATTCGAGCTGGCTTTCGCTGGTATCATTGCTTCCCTGCTCGGTGTATTCTATGCTCGTAGCAGCAAATCCACCAACCCGCAGGCTGCTCTGAACCATGGTACCTATGTTGGCGGCGTAATCGTAATTGCTGCTGCTTACTACCTGTCCACTTCCATCTTCGGTAACGCTGCTGCATTCGTAGCTATTGCTTCCGGTCTGGTAGTTGGTCTGTTAATCGGTAAAATTACCGAAATCTACACCTCTGCTGATTATGCTTCCGTTAAGAAGATTGCTGAGCAATCCGAAACCGGTCCGGCAACCACCATCATCTCCGGTCTGGCTGTTGGCATGTACTCCACCTTCCTGCCGATGATCTTCATCTGCGTTGGTGTAATCCTGGCATTCTTCACCATGGGCGGTGCTAAAGATGCAGGCATGGGCCTGTTCGGTATCTCCCTGGCTGCAGTTGGTATGCTGTCCACTACCGGTCTGACCGTAGCAGTTGACGCTTATGGTCCTATCGCTGATAACGCTGGTGGTATCGCAGAAATGTCCGAGCTGCCTCCTGAAGTACGTGAAATCACCGATACCCTGGACTCCGTTGGTAACACCACCGCTGCTATTGGTAAAGGCTTCGCTATCGGTTCCGCTGCTCTGACTGCTCTGGCTCTGTTCTCTGCTTATGCACACACTGTAGGCCTGAAAGCAATCGACCTGCTGAACCCTGTAACCCTGATTGGTCTGTTCATCGGTGCAACCCTGCCGTTCGTATTCGGTGCTATGACCATGGAATCTGTTGGTAAAGCTGCTTACCAGATGATCGAGGAAGTTCGTCGTCAATTCCACGAAATCCCCGGCCTGCTGGAAGGCAAAGCTAAAGCTGACTACCAAAAATGCGTAGACATCTCCACTGCAGCTGCTCTGCACGAGATGATTATGCCTGGTGTTATCGCTATCGTTGCTCCTCTGCTGGTTGGCTTCCTGTTCGGTACTGAAGCTCTGGGCGGCCTGATTGGCGGCTCTCTGGCTTCCGGCGTACTGGTTGCAATCCTGATGGCTAACGCTGGCGGTGCATGGGATAACGCTAAGAAGTTCGTAGAAGCTTCCGGCCGTAAACATACTCCGGTGCATGATGCAACCGTAGTAGGCGATACTGTAGGTGACCCGTTCAAAGATACTTCCGGACCTGCAATGAACATCCTGATCAAACTGATGACCATTGTATCCCTGGTATTTGCTCCTGTACTGGCAGCAAACGGCGGCATCCTGCTTGGCCTGTTCAAATAATTTTATAGTTAAGCTATAATCCACGCTGCTGCAGCATTAGCTGCAGCAGCTTTTTTGTTGCGTCTATGCTGTAATACAGCTTTCTTTGTGAAAAGTGTACGTTTGTAGGCAAATGCTTTTTGCTTCACAATGTAAGTGTAACAGTAAAGCAAAATTCAAGTAAAATCAATAATAGATTAACAGAAAAAGACTTGCGCTAAATGTTGATGCATGGTATAATGCAACTATCAGCAAGAAAAAGATGTAGTTTTCTTACTGATTACTATTGCTTTATAAATCATTGCTATGGAAAAACCGGCAAAGGATGACAGAGAAAACAAGGCAACTCTTGAGCGGAATTTGCGGGAGACTCCGGAAGGTGATTTGTAAAAATATAATATTGGCAGTTTGATAATACTGCTACTTCCTGAGGAGGAAACAACAATGAAAAAATCCTTAGTACTCGCTATGGCTATGGCACTGGGCGTAACCGCTTCTGCTTATGCTGCAAATCCGTTCTCTGATGTACCTGCTGGCCACTGGGCATATGACAGCATCAACAAGCTGGCTGCTGCTGGCGTAATCGAAGGCTACGGCGACACCACCTTCGGTGGCGACAAACTGATGACCCGTTATGAAATGGCTCAAATCGTTGCTAAAGCAATGGCAAAAGGCGCTAACGTTGACAAACTGGCTGCTGAATTCGCTGATGAGCTGGACAACCTGGGCGTTCGCGTAGCTGCTCTGGAGAAAAAAGCTGACAACGTTAAAATCACCGGCACCATCAAAGCTTCTTATTCTTCCTATGATGGAGATAAACTGAATGTTGATGGCAAAAAGGCTCCTACTAACCATCAAGGCCGTCTGCGTTCCGATCTGTGGGTAAAAGGCGACATCAATGATGACTGGACCTACAGTGCTATGTTCCGTAACCAACAATTCTTTACTAATGACAAAGGCAATGCCGGCGAAGAAGATGTTGCTTTCCAACGCGCTTATGTAAACGGCCGTGTTGGTGGTTTGGCTGTTCAAGCTGGCCGTTACAACAAAGCCGATATCACCGGCGGTAACATCCATGATAACCGTGTTGATGGCGTACAAGTTTCTTATGGCAAAGACGTTAAACTGACTGCTGGCTACGGCAAAGCAACCGGTGTTGAAGTAATTGCAGGTGAAAACAAAGACGTTGCTTATGCAGAACTGGGCGCTAAACTGGGTGCTGTTGATGCATTCGCTGGTTACTACAAATTTGACAATCTGCTGAAAGCTGCTGATGACGATGCTATCTGGACTGTAGGCCTGGGCTTTGACCTGGCTAAAGACCTGAAGCTGACCGGTACTTACCTGAGAAGCGATGTTGATGCTGTAACTGTTGACAATGTTAAATACAACGATGTTGATAAAGATGGTTATGTAGTTGCTATGGCATACAAAGGTGCTAAAGCTGCTAAAGCTGGTTCTTGGGGCCTGAACGCTTCCTACTATGATCAAGGTGCAGGCACCGTTGTTGCTCACACCATGGATGGTATCTACTTCGATGAAGGCTTCAAAGGCTACAGCGTAGGTGCTAACTATGCACTGGCTAAAAACATCGTAGCAGGCGTAACCTACTATGATCTGGAATCCAAAGAAGCAAAAGGCACTCCGGACGCTCAAACTCTGTGGAGCCAAGTAGTATTCAGCTTCTAATTTGACTTTACGTCAATCCGCTGAAAAGCAAATAATCGCATATGCATAAATTAAAAGAGGACGGTGCGCACCGTCCTCTTTTTGCATGCGCAAGATAGCTTTTGATTTTTTTGCTGAAATACAGTACTATGTAAGTAGGATAGTGTGTTTAGAAAGGTTGGTGTCTTATGAGTCAACAAAAATATATTTCTGACGAGCAGGTTGTAAAACGTGCTAATTGTGCCGTAAAAATTGCTTTAGAAAAGAAGCGTGCTATGGATGTGCCTATTTTTACATATGATAGGGAAACGCAGAGTATTTGTGTAATTGGCAGTGATGGTAGCAAAACTCAGGTATGTGGGAGATATAATCATGGACGCTACAGCGAAAGAGTCAAATAAAAAGCAGGAGATAATTGTTTTTGCTGGTAATATTACCTTTTTACAGTGATAAAAGAATAGCTCTCTTGCTTTTTGATACACTTTTGTGTACACTTAGACTAAAAGGAGGGGATTACTTTGATGTATCCGTTTTTAACCTTAGACGATAATACAGAAATTGTACATTCTGAGATGCGCGGTGATGGAACTGTAAAAGTTTACATTGAAAAGCCCGATGCTAAGGATTGCTTTCATCATGCTACGTGTTATTTACCGGATTATAAGTGGGAAGATATATTTGGTTTTTCACAAGAAGAAATAGATAAGTATCAGGAAATTATTGAATCAACGGCACATTTAATCATGCAATTCTCTCAAGAAGGTGGGTTCGATAATGCCTCAGGTTTTTAAGATAGGTAAAAGAGAGAGGATGGTGCGCACCGTCCTCTTTTTGCTACATTGCAATGTATAAAACATCTTAAAAATACAAACTACATACATTGCAATGTATGTAGTTGGCAAAAAAACGCATTTTTCTACATCGTAATATATGAAGTTCTTGCAAAATCAAAGCATGCTGTAATCAGTATGCTTTTTTTATGATATAATATAAATTAGTATAGAATAATTTTGAGGTGAAGCTTGTGCGGATAATTGAAGGTGCAGAATCATTTCTGCTAGAAGGAAAGAATAATAAGGCGGTTTTGCTCTTGCATGGATACACCGGCGCACCGTCGGAAATGCGTCCGCTGGGTGATTATCTGCATGCGCTTGGCTATACTGTGAGCTGTGTGCGCCTTCCTGGCCACGGCACGAGCATCAAAGACCTAGAGGCAACCACCGCGACGGATTGGTATGGTGCAGCAGAAGCGGCCTGCAAAGACCTGCTGGCGCGCTTTGACAGCGTTTATGTGGCAGGCCTTTCCATGGGCGGACTGCTGGCAATGAAGCTGGCAGCAAAGCTGCCGGTGCAGAAGGCAGCCTTTATTTCGGCACCGATTTTTGTGCAGGATAAGCGCGCGCCCTTGCTGACGTTTTTGCGCTTTTTCATCCACTACCTGCCTAAGCATAAGAAGAATTATCAGGAGCTGCAGAAGTATTGCATATCATATGCCAAAATGCCGACGAAGCCGTTGATGAGTCTTTTTAAAATGCTTAATGAATGCAAGAACAAGCTGCTGGCAGAAATAAAAATCCCCTGTTTGATTTTGCAGTCGAAAACAGAGCATACCGTGCAGCCGCGCAGTGCCGAATATATCTATAATAAATTGACTGCAGCCGCCGGCAGAAGATTAGTCTGGTTTGAGCACAGCGGGCACATTCTGACACTGGATCGCGAGCATGAGGCAGTTTTTAAGGCAATCGCCGATTTTTTTGCGGAATAAAAGGATATTGAAGGGTAAATGAAGAAATATGGATAAGTCACTGTTGAATAATAACGAATACAGCTGGTGCTTTGCCTGTGGCAAGGATAATCCCAGCGGGTTACATATGCGTTTCGAAATTGATGACGACAAATGTACAGCGTATTTTACGCCGCGCCGGGAGCACCAAAGCTATCCCGGTCGCATGCATGGCGGACTGGTTGCCGTGCTGCTGGACGAGGTGACAGGCAATTATCTTTTTGCCAAGGAGGGCAAGCCTTCCTATACGGCAAAAATTGAAATCCGCTACCGCCAGCCACTGGCGATTGGCGAAGAGGTTGTATGCACCGGGCGTGAGCTGAAGCGCAAGGGGCGCATGGTTGAGATGCAGGGTACAATCTGCAAAAAGGATGGTACGCTGTTGGCGGAATGTCTGTCAAAGATGATGATTGTGGATGAAACGCCGCAACCGTCGCGCAAGCTCGCCGCAGGCGATGGTGAAGAAGAATAGAGGTAAAATTATGCAGACGAAGGATATACGTGAAAAAATATTAAATTTTATGCGTGAAGAAAGCTATGCACCGATGACCTTGGAGGAGCTGGTGGATGCGCTGGGGCATGACGTTAATCCCAACAAGTTTTGGGATGAGCTGTTGGCGCTGGAGCAGAACGGCGAGATTATCAAAACACGCTTTGAAACATACGGCCTGCCGGAGAAAATGGGCCTGGTTGCAGGACGCTTTCAGCTGACGAGCAAGGGCTTTGGCTTCGTTATTCCGGATAACAAGGGCGACAGACCGGACGTGTTCATTCCGCCGCGCGCTTTGCATGGTGCGATGAACAATGACCGTGTGCTGGCGCGTGTTAATAATGCGGCGCAGGGCAAAAAGCCTGAGGGCGAAATCCTGCGTATCATCACGCATGCTAATAATAAGGTAGTAGGCGTTTTCCACCAGACCGGTGATTTCGCCTTTGTAACGCCTGACGATAAGCGCATCGGTCAGGATGTATATGTTATGCGCAAGCACTTTAACGGTGCCAAGGAAGGGCAGAAGGTAGTAGTAGAAATTACCGAATGGCCACAGGAGCACCGCAAAGCTGAGGGCAAGGTTACCGAGGTTCTGGGCAACATCGGTGATGTAGGACTGGAGATTCTGTCGATTATCAAGCAGAATGATCTGCCGCTGACCTTCCCGGATGAGGTGCTGGAGGCTTCGCGCAAGGTGCCGAAGTCTATTAAAAAAAGTGAGCTGACCGGACGCCGTGATTTGCGTGAGCGCACTGTCGTAACTGTCGATGGCGAGGATGCCAAGGACTTGGACGATGCTGTTTATGTAGAGCAGATTAACGATAATGAATACCTGCTGGGCGTTTATATTGCGGATGTCAGCTATTATGTTACCGAAGACAGCGTGCTGGATAAGGAAGCAAGAGAGCGCGGCACAAGCGTTTATCTTGTAGACCGCGTGCTGCCGATGCTGCCAGAGCGTCTGTCAAACGGTATCTGCAGCCTGAATGCCGGCGAGGACCGTTTGTCCATGGCCTGTGAGATGCATATCGACAAAATGGGCAAGGTGCTCAGCTACGAGATTTTCCCGGCGGTTATCAATGTCCGTCACCGTTTGAGCTACAATATTGTGCGTGCAATTTTGGCAGGCGACAAGGAAATGTGCGACAAGTATGAGGACATTTTGCCGATGATTGCCCGCATGGATATTTTGCGCCAGATTTTGCATGACAAGCGTGCGCGCCGTGGCGCAGTAGACTTTGATTTGCCGGAGCAGAAGGTTATTCTGGACGAAAAGCTGCATCCGATTGAGATTGTGCAGCGCATTCACGGCAATGCGGAGTCGATTATCGAGGAGTTCATGCTGGCAGCCAACGAAACAGTTGCTCAGCATATGTTCAATCAGCACTGGCCGTTTATCTACCGCGTGCATGATATTCCAAGCGAGGAAAAGATGCAGGAGTTCGCTAAGCTGTTGGCAAACTTTAATATTAAGTTTATACCTAAGGAAGAAACGGAGCCGAAGGATATTCAGCAGGCTGTGAAGGAAATTGCCGGCCGTCCGGAAGAACGATTAGTAACTACGGTTGCACTGCGCTCCATGAAGCAGGCAGTTTACCAGACGGACAACATCGGTCACTTCGGTTTGGCGGCGAAGTATTATACGCACTTTACCTCGCCAATCCGCCGTTATCCCGACCTGATTGTGCACCGCCTGCTGCGTGCCTGGATGGCCAAGCCCACGCTGAAGGAGGCAGATGCCGAAAAGCTGGGTGATAAGCTGGATATTATTGCTGACCATTCTTCTATTCGCGAGCGTGCGGCAGCAGACGCGGAGCGTGCTACCGTCGACCTCAAGATGTGCGAATATATGGCAGACCATATCGGTGAAGAATTTGACGGCGTTATTTCCGGCGTGACAGCCTTTGGCATGTTCGTCGAGCTGGGAAACGGTGTTGAGGGCCTGGTGCATATTTCCAGCCTGATGGATGATTACTACGAATATTATGAGGAGCGTTATGCCCTTGTCGGCACGCACAGCGGTCACACCTATCGCTTGGGCGATAAGGTGCGCATTGAGGTGTTGCAGGTAAATATCAGCGACGTGAGCATTGACTTCATCATGGCAGGTGAGAACGCAGGCGTGCGTGAGCACATCCGCCAACAGCTGCTGACGAAGCAGAAGCCTGGCAGCGGACGCAGCACGCAGAGCATCGCTCTGAGTGCGGAAACGCAGAAGAAAAAGCACAAGGGTGCGAAGAATAAAGAGGCCGGACGCCGCAGCGCCAAGCACGGCAAACCTGCGCCTAAGAGCAGCGCCAAGGGTGGCAGCAAGTCCGGCAAAAAGAGTAGGAAAAAGAATAGGAAAAGCAGATAATTATGGCAGAACAAAAGATTAAAATTATAGCAGAAAATCGTAAGGCACGCCATGACTTTACCATTTACGAAACCTTTGAGGCAGGCATTGCGCTGACCGGTACGGAGGTAAAGTCCCTGCGTGCAGGCAAGGCGAATATGAAGGACAGCTATGCGCAGGTAACACGCCAGGCGGAGGTCTTTGTGTATAATCTGCACATCAGTCCTTACGACCACGGCAACATTTTTAACCATGATCCGCTGCGCAGCCGCCGCCTTTTGCTGCACCGTGCAGAGATTAACAAGCTCATCGGCAAGGTGAAGGAAAAGGGCTATGCGCTTGTACCGCTCAAGCTGTACTTTAAGCATGGTCTGGTGAAGATGGAGCTGGCGCTGGCAGTCGGAAAGAAGCTGTATGATAAGCGTCAGGACATGGCCAAGCGCGACGCGAAGCGCGAGATGGAGCGCGCGCTGAAGGACAGAAATCGCTGATAGACGGGTGAATTCACAAATTCTTCATGCACAGTGATTTGACTTTTTGACTAAAGCATAGTAAAATATCATTGTAGCGTATCGGCTCTTTCACCGATATATTCCAATTTGGGGATGTACTGGTTTCGACGGGGGTAGGTGCGGTATGATAAGCGAGCCGTGGTTCCATCTGCACGATAATCGGTGGGCACGTTTAAATATAAACGCTGAACAAGAATACGCTTTAGCAGCTTAATCTGCTAACTGTCTCTGAGCCTCCTCCCGCGGGTGAGGAATGACAGTCAATAGTGGGATACCTTAAGGCTGATTCCTATAGGCTTTAAGGGAAACTCTTTAGGATAGCAATGTGAAGGCCCGTCGTCAGGCAATCGCAGCGCGAAACAAAGTATGACGTCTGCGCTCGGCGAAAGTTGTATGGCAATATTTTCGGACAGGGGTTCGACTCCCCTCATCTCCACCAGAATTAGTCCAATCGTGACAGTTGATTGGTGGAATAAAAAAACAGAGGATAGTGTATAACAGCACTATTCTCTGTTTTTGTTTGCAAGCTGTTTAGTGTGTGTAAGCTGCCTGCCTATAACAGCACGAGGATAATGTACTTTCGCGGTACGTTATCCTCCTTTTTGCTTTTAGGATGAATTTAAGCATTAGTGATGCAAAATTTTTATTCTATAGCTTTTTTTATGAGAGCAATGACAGTTTCTGTCCATGGCATCATATATAATTAACTTATCAGATTCCTTAAATGAAAAAGAGCTTTGAATATATTAAAAGGAGCGGATAGATTATGACGAAAAAAGCCTTGAAAAAGCAATTAAAGAAGCAACTGAAAAAAGCTGCTAAGCAGGCAGCAAAAAATAAAAAAGCTATAAAACTACTCAAAAAGCAGTTATCCGCCTTTGAAGCAAAGTCGATGAGTTATTTGGAGCGTCTTTTTATGAGCAATGTGGATTATCCGATAGATGATTTCGGCGCTATTGCCTATGTTGATGCAAGCTATAGCGATACTGGGCGTTTTGGCTCTATTGGTATAGTAATGCTTACACGCAGCGAGGTTATTCAGTATTCGGAAATTCCGGAGAATTTGGAGGACTGCGCTCTTACCTCTACTAATCATGAGCTGCTTGCTGCTGCTAAGGCAATTCAAATGGCCAAAGAAAGACATATTAAAAATCTCATTATTAAGCATGATAATAATTCTATCGCTGAAGTGGCTAAAAGTCATTCTGTAACCAAGACGAGTATGGAGGAATGGTACAAGCAATTAGTTATGAAGCATAGAGAAACGATGAGTATAACCTTTAAAAAGGTTAAAGGACATTCCAAGGAGTATTTTAACGAGCTTGCTGATACATTGGCTAATAAAGCGCTGAAGGCGGAGCGTGTGAAGCGTGCTAATACGCCGTTATTCTTTTCCCTGGGCGATAAGTTTCAGGAGGCTTTGGCTAAGGTAAAGATTTGCGGTTAAATGTTATATATGCTGATTTTAGTTTATCTTGAACCGCTTGTGTTGGAAAACACATTTAGAAGAATTATTAACCTCGGAAGCACGTGGCATATAAGCTGTATTTTGTAGTATAATTATATAAACAAAATACGGAGGTTAATATTATGACTAGAGAAATGTATATGGGCGATATTGTGCGCCATTTTAAAAGAGAAACTGTCGCAAACCCTACGACGGAATACTTATATAAAATACTGGCCTTTTCCGAGCACACGGAGACCGGCGAAAAGCTGGTGGTTTATCAGGCGCTGTATGCTCCTTTCAAGATTTGCGCCCGTCCTTACGCCATGTTTATGAGCGAGGTGGACCGCGAAAAATATCCTGCGATTAAGCAAAAGTACCGCTTTGAGGTTGTGCAGGAGTTCTGATTGCTTAGGCGATTATACCGGTGGTGCATATAATTTTATTTGCAGGAGAGAACGGAAATGCTTTATCCGATTTTAGAGCAATATGATGTTGATATAAAAAAAGCGCTGGCCTACGGCTTTGTGCGGGAGAGCGCAGGGCTGACACTGCGCAAGGTGTTGCCGGAAACAGAGTTTTACGCTGTCGTTACGCTTGCAGGCAAGGCCTTATCCGTAAATGTTTTTGAAAGCGATACGGATGAGGAGTACCTGCCCTTTAACGTTGCCGATAACATCAGCGGTTACGTGATGAGCGTGCGCGAGAAAGCAGAGGCTCTGCTGGAAGAAATAAAAACGCAGTGCTTGGTGAAGAGCAATGTTAAGCTGCAGCTGATGGATTACTGCTCACAGCGCTTCGGCACTGTTCCCGATGCTCCGTGGCCGGAAACACCGGAGAATTTTACCTTTAAGACGGCGCGGAGAAATAAATGGTACGCTTTGTTTATGACGATTCCCTATAAAAGCCTGGGCCTAGCGAAGGCGGGGAAGGTTGATGTTTTGAATATTAAGCTGTCGCCGGCAAAGATTGAGCAGCTGGTGGACAGGCAGCATTTTTATCCTGCGTATCATATGAACAAAAAGCATTGGCTGACGGTAATGCTGCAAAAGGATGCAGACATTTCGTTGGTGCAGGAGCTGTTGGCGGAAAGCTATCAGCTGGTGGAAAAATAGCAGTAGAAAATAGCAAAGGAGATTGAAGAAGTGTTACATATAGGTTGTCATTTATCCTCATCGAAGGGCTTCTTAGCCATGGGAAAGACGGCGCTGTCGATTGGTGCCGATACGTTTCAGTTTTTTACGCGCAATCCGCGCGGAGGCAAGGCCAAGGCTGTAAAGCCGGAGGACGCGGCGGCGTTGAATGCGTTGATGCAGGAGCACAATTTTGCGCCGATTCTGGCACACGCACCGTATACGATGAACCCCTGCGCAGCGGACGAAAAGCTGCTGGAGTTTGCGCAGATGGTGATGGAGGGCGATTTGGCGATGCTGGAATATGTGCCGGGGAATATGTATAATTTTCATCCCGGCAGCCATGTGAAGCAGGGAGCTGAGGTTGGCATAGAAAAAATAGCGGCGCTGCTCAACAGTGTGCTGCACAAGGATTTGCACACCACGGTTCTGCTGGAAACGATGGCAGGCAAGGGCACGGAGGTTGGCCGCAGCTTTGAGGAGCTGGCGGCGATTTTGAGCAAGGTGCAGCTTAATGAAAAGATGGGCGTCTGCCTTGATACCTGTCATATTTTTGACGGCGGCTATGATATCGTCAGCGACCTTGACGGCGTACTGGCGCAGTTCGATAAAATTATCGGCTTGGAGCGCTTGAAGGCTGTGCATCTGAACGACAGCCTGAATATCTGCGGCAGTCATAAGGATCGTCATGCATGCATCGGTGCAGGCAATATCGGTCTGGAGGCGCTGACGGCGGTGATTAATCATCCGGCGCTGCGCACACTGCCGTTTTACTTGGAAACGCCGAACGAGCTGCCGGGCTACGCTGCGGAAATAAAGCTGCTGCGTGAGCGCTTTGCAGAGTAATATATCAAGAATTTTTGCATGAGGTGAAAGATAGAAATGGAAATGGCTTATACGGAGCTGAATGCGAAGCTGTGCGCTTTTTTGGATAAAACGCCCAACAGCTTTTTTGCCGTGAAAAATATAAAAGAGGAGCTGGCGGCTGCCGGCTTTACCGAGCTGCAGGAAAACAGCAGATGGCAGCTGCAGGAAGGCGGTAAATATTATGTCAGCCGTAACGGTTCGGCGCTGCTGGCCTTTGTGCTTCCCAAAAAGGCTTACCTGGGCTTTCAGGTTTACGCCTGCCACTGCGATTCGCCGGCGTTCAAGCTGAAGAATAATGCGGAAATTGTGGTAGACAAAAAGTATGTGAAGCTGAATGTGGAAATGTACGGCGGCATGCTGCTCAACACCTGGCTGGACAGGCCGCTTTCCGTTGCCGGACGCGTGCTGTGCAATGTTGACGGCTGCTTAGAAGCGCGTCTTGTTAATGTTGAGCAGGACCTGATGATGATTCCGAATCTGGCAATCCATATGAACAGAGAAGCCAACGAGGGCGTAAAGCTGAACGCGCAGACGGATATGCTGCCGCTTATCGGCAGTGCTGCAACTAAGGACGGCCTGCAGAAGCTGTTGGCGGAGGCCTGCGGCGTTACCTCAGAGCAGATTGTAGATACGGAGCTTTTCCTGTACAACAGAATGCCGGCGACTACAGTCGGGCTGGAGCAGGAATATGTTGCCGGCGGCAGGCTGGATGATTTGCAGTGCGTGTTTGCCGGATTGCAGGGCTTTTTGGCGGCAGAAGCAGGCGCAAGTGTGCCGGTATTCTGCATGCTGGATAACGAAGAGGTTGGCAGCGGTACGAAGCAGGGCGCGGCGGCGACCTTCTTAAAGGATGCGCTGCAGCGCATCAACATGGCACTGGGCAGGGACGAGGAGGATTATCTTGTGTCTTTGGCCAACAGCCTGATGCTTTCGGCGGACAATGCGCATGCTGTGCATCCTAATCATACGGATAAAAATGACCTGACGAACAAGACCTATCCTAATGAGGGCGTGGTTGTCAAATACAGCGCTAACCAAAAATATACTACGGATGCGGTATCCGGCGCGCTGGTGCAGCTGCTGGCTAAAAAGGCTGCTGTGCCGCTGCAGCTTTTCTATAACCGTTCGGATATGGCAGGCGGTTCAACCTTAGGCAATATCTCTACCGCTCAGGTAGCAATCAAGTCGGTGGATATCGGCCTGGCGCAGCTGGCGATGCATTCCGCCTATGAGATGGCAGGCGTGAAGGATACCGCGTATCTGGCGGAGCTGGCGCAGGCGTTTTTTGCCGCCGGCGTGGCGGAGGCTGCCGACGGAACGTACTTCCTGAAGTAACAATTTAATATGCGTATATCAAAGGGCATAGCAGATGCTGGTGACAGGTCTGCTGTGCCTTTGCTATTAGTTGCGGGCAGTTCGGCGTGGTGTTATACTGAGCTTAGGAAGTTTTATAAGCGAAAGAGGTGATTATATGTTGCAGGCAATACGCAGATTATCTAAAACACATTTGGCATTGCTTTTAATCTGCCTGCTGGCGGTGGGCGGCGCGGTGTACTTCTTTTTGGCGCAGCGTGCCAGCCGTCATGCGGCGGAGCTTTTTAACTATTATATGGCAAAACAACAGGTGTTGGCAGGAAGCGTGACGGCCGAGGAGCTGCGTGCCGATATCTGGGGCAACGTGTATTTTAAAAACCTGACCTGGGATTCGCCGGAGCATGAACGTCTGGTGGATGTACCGGAGGGACGCATTAAAATCAAGCCTAAGGATATCATCCTGCGTATAGCCGGCATCGACACGGTGCAGGAGGTGGAGCTGAGCGGTGCTTATATTCATCTTGGCTTTGATGATAAAATGCGCCTGGATATTCTGCAGAATAAAAAGACGGCGGAGGAAAGTATCCTGCCGGACGAGGTGCCTATGGAAAAGCGCCATCTGCAGATTAAGGGCAGGCTGCCGAATATTAAGCTGATTTTGCATGATACGGTGCTGTCGGCAGAATATAAAAAGCGCCATTTTATTTTGAATGATGTGGACGGCACGGCGCAGATCCACGAGCATCAAAGGCTGGAGCTGCACTTGGCGGCAGGACGCTACGGCGGCAGCATTGCAGGCAAAGGACTGAATATTGACGGCACCTGTGACCTGAAGGGGGAACAGAAGACGAATATCAATATCTGCCTGTATGATGTTATTCCCGATTCGTTGGGCATGAAAAATGTTAAGGATGCGATGACGGTGACCGGGCAGATGACCGGTAGCCTGAAAAAACCTGTGATTGATGGTGCGCTTTCGATGAAAGAGCTGCATCTGAACGATTTGTATTTTACGAATATCAACGGCAGCTATCATTATGAAAATGCGCTGATAACCTTTCAGGATGTGACTGGCAGCATTTTCGGCGGTACCTTTGATGCGATAGGCTTGTATCATTTTGATAAGCGCTATTACAAAATCGACGTTGACGGCAAGGATCTGATGGCTTCGCTGGCTGCCAAAAGCAGTAAGATAAATACGAGCGTTGATTTGAAGATAAAGTTCCGCAATGAGGGGCCTAAGGGCAATAATCTGGTATACGGCAGCTTTTCTACGGGCAAGGGAACATATATGCTGGTGCCGTTTTTGAGCCTGCGTGGCAGCTTCAGCGACCAGAGCGGTGAGCTGGCCTTTAGTAATGTAGAGATTGAAACCAAGGTGGGCACGTTTGAAAGTGATGTCTTTAAGATTGTGGACGGCAGATTGCAGCTGGGCGAGATTTTTTTGGCGAACGGCGAAGGCAGGCGTATACGTGTGAGGTAGGGGGAGGTTATAATAAAAGAATATACAATATAGGTATTCCTTGTGGAATCAGAAAAGTCCAGTCTGTAATTTTAAAAAATTAATAGACTGGACTTTTTTGCAAATTCCTAAATTTTTTATTCAAGGTAGCAAGTGAGTTCTTTGATATAGACAAAAACTGTCTTTGTAGTGTGATACACTAAAGATACATTAGCAGAAATGTAAAATAGAGATACATTTTAGTATCTCTATTTACATACGTAAAAATATAATTTTTTCAATCCACATATACCAAAAGTATATGACTCTTTCATTGTACAACAACAATCTTTAGAAGACAAGAGAATACAGGGAAAATTGCTGATTGGGTTAAAATAATAATGCTTGACAGTAAGGTGCTATAACATTAAAATATAATTGAAAATGAAAAAAAGTGAGGTGTTCAGTATGTATCCGGCACATATAAGAAAAGAAATATCTTGTGATGGTAAAGTAACTTATTCATTTCAATCTGTTGCTGAGCATTGCCGTAATACAGCAAAATATGCTAGTGAAGCATTAAAGGCAGTAGGCTTAGAAAAGACTGCTTATCTTGCAGGCTTATTACATGATTGCGGCAAACATACGTTCGGATTTAAACAGTATATTGAAGATGCAGTTGTCAATGAAAAAGAAGTTAAGCGTGGTACTGTTAATCATACTTTTGCAGGTGTAAAGCTGATTTTAGCGAAACATGCTAAATATGTTGGTGCAAATGACTTCCAAGATTTAACTATTGAATTGATAGCTTATGCAATCGGAGCACATCACGGCTTATTTGACTGTATAAAAGATAAGGATGAAAGTGCCTTTGCTTACAGATTAGAAAAAGAAAACATTGATTCTGAGGAGGCTATAGGAAACTTCTATAATGAATGTGCCAGTGAGGATGAAATTGAAAAATTGCTTCTGGAGGCAACAGATGAAATAAAAAATCTTGCTGATATAATAGTTAGTATAGATAGCACAGAGAATTATAAAGAACCTGAAATTCCGTTTTATTATTCATTGGTGTGTCGTTTACTAACATCGGCAGTTATAGATGCTGATAGAAAAGATACTATGGAATTTGAAAAAAATGAGGTAACTAAGCAGTTAGACTTAGATTGGAGTAGGATTTTAGCGAATTTTAATTCTTATATTGAAAATTTTAAGACAGAACGGGATATAGATTTAGCACGTAAGGCGATTTCTGCTGCATGTGCTGTTGCCGCGCAAAAACCTGAAGGAGTATACAGGTTAAATGTTCCGACTGGTGGTGGCAAAACTTTAAGTTCATTGCGTTATGCCTTGGAACACGCCAAAAAATATCATAAAAAAAGATTGTTTTTTGTCATGCCTTTACTGTCCATCATTGAACAAAATGCTCAGGAAATAAGAAAAGCAGTACAGGATGACAGTATTATTTTAGAACATCATTCTAATGTCATTGATGATGAAAACAGTGATGTCGAAGAATTAAATAAGAGAGAGCTGCTTATGCAGTCATGGGATAATCCTATAATTATAACAACATTGGTGCAACTTCTAAACACCATGTTTTTAGGAAAAACCAGTTCAGTCAGACGGTTTACTGCTTTGAGTAATAGCGTGATAGTTTTTGATGAGGTGCAGTCTGTGCCTAACACAATGCTGACGCTGTTTAATTTAACTATTAACTTTCTTGTGAAAAAATGTCACGCAACTGTTATTTTATGTTCCGCTACCCAACCTTCATTTGAAAATGCTGAGCATAAATTATTAAGCGAGGTTAGTGATTTGATTACGTTGCCTTCGGAAACTTTAAAGGTTTTTGAACGTGTGGAATTAGTTGATAATGGTTCCATGAGCATGGAAGAGTTATCTGATTTTGCTTTAGAAATAATAAAGAGCAAAAAAAGTCTTCTGCTTATATGCAATACAAAACGAGAGGCAAAAGAATTATTTGAGAATTTACAGGCTGAAGTAAACAATACCGTTCCAATGTATCATTTATCTGCCTCGATGTGTACAAAGCATAGAAAAATGACAGTAGAGTCAATGAAAAGTGATTTGAGATTGCCAGATCCTAAACAAATAGTTTGCGTTGCAACTCAAGTAATTGAGGCCGGTGTAGATATTTCTTTTAATTGTGTCATTAGATTACAGGCTGGAATGGATAGTATTGTTCAGGCAGCAGGAAGATGCAATAGAAATGGCGAAAATAAATTAGAGTCGGTTTACATTGTAAATTTATTGGGAGAGAAACTTCATCGGCTTAAAGAGATTGAAACTGCAAAAAGTGCTACTGAAAGTTTATTGCTAGCGGCAAAAACTGAAAAGCAATATGCTATGTTAAACTCTGAGGCAGCAATTTCCTATTATTATAGAAAGCTGTACTCTAAGATGGATAAGGGAGAGCAAGATTTTTTAGTACCTAATTTACATAAGTCATTATACGGATTGTTAAATCAACATGATGTTGCAGATGGTTACTTTTTGGCGCAACAGTTAAAGACGGCAGGAAAGTATTTTAATGTTTTTGATAATAATACCGTTGAAATGATAGTGCCTTATGGGAAGGGGCAAGATGTTATTAGCGAGCTGAATTCTGAGAAAGCTATGTATAATCTTGTGTATGCTGAAGAAGTTATAAAGAAAGCAACCGGATATACTGTTACATGCTATCAATATCAGATAGATATTTTAAAGAAAAATGCAGCAGTAATATATAATGATTATTTTGGCATCTATATCTTGAATGATTCTGCTTACTATGATGATAAGCTTGGTTTGAGTTTAGATGCCATAGGTGGCGATGGAGTTTTTTGTTAAGTAATGGAGGTGTCGTATGCATTCTAATATTGTTGAATTTGAGGTTTATGGCAATTATGCACTTTTTAGCGATCCGATCATGCGTGTAGGCGGTGAGAAGTGTTCTTATCAGGTGCCTACATATGAAGCTTTAAAAGGTGTTTTAATGTCGGTGTACTGGAAGCCAACCATTATTTGGTATATTGACAAGGTACGTGTAATGAATCAGATTCAAACAGAGGTTAAGGGTGTTCGTCCTATTAAGTACACTGGAACTGGCAATGATTTGGCATATTATACATACCTGAAAAATTGCCGCTATCAAGTCCAGGCGCATTTTGAATGGAATAAGAACCGACCTGAGTTGGAAGGTGACCGCAATGAGAATAAACATCATAATATTGCAAAACGGATGATATTAAAAGGTGGCAGGCGAGATATCTTCTTGGGGACACGCGAATGTCAGGCTTATGTAGAGCCTTGTAAATTTGGTGATGGTGCTGGGGCATATGATGATGTTAATGAATTGGCTTTTGGTGTTATGTATCATGGTATTACTTATCCGGATGAATTTTATTCTCCGGAAACTAAAGATTGCATGACTGTACGCTTTTGGCGACCCGTTATGAAAAAGGGTATTATCGAATTTATTCGTCCAGAAGAGTGTTCTGCTACCAAGAAGATTCATCCGATGAAAATGAAAATTTTTGAAGATAAGAAGAATTTTAGTGGTTTAGATGAGTTCGAACATGAGAAAGGAGAAACAATAGATGAGTTTGTTTAATAAAGCCTATGAGACATATGAATACCATAAGTCGTTAGTAGGAGTGCTTGAAGCAGGCAAATCGCCTTTATTGCCAATCGCGCATATTTTGAAAAATGTACAAATTGAAGTAAGCATTGATTTAAATGGCAAATTTGTGAGTGCACGAGCATTGGATAAAAAAAGCAAAGATCCTAATGTGCCTTTTGATCAGCCAACTATTATTCCTGTAACAATAGAATCCGGTAGTCGTTCCGGCAAGAATCCAGCAGCGCATCCATTAAGCGATAAATTAGATTATCTGATTCCGGCAGAAAATAACAAGCATCAGGAATATATGAATTTGTTAGCAAATTGGGAAGCCTCATCAGAATATGGCGATATAAAACTAAGTGCTATAAAAAAATATCTTGATGGTGGAACGATTGTAAAGGATTTAGTAAGAGAACAACTTTTAGAATTGGATAAAAACAACAAAATAGCTGACAAAAAAATTAATGGTGTAGAACCATTGCAATGCATGGTGCGTTGGCGTGTTTTGGGAACAGACGTAGAAGAATGTTGGCGTGATAAACAGCTATTCCAAAAATGGGCTTCTTATTATGATACCAAGATGCAAAATAATGAGAAATTTATTACGGACCTTTGCATGATTTCTGGTGAACAAGAAATTCTTGCACCTATGGTTCCTAAAGGCATTGTAAATAAGCAGGCAAATGCTAAATTGATTTCTTCCAATGACACTGCAAATTTTGTTTTTCGCGGACGCTTTACTGAGGCTGAACAGGCAAGCAGTGTGGGATATTCAACCTTTCAGAAAGTGTTTGTAATTTTGCAGTGGCTGGCCAATAATTCCGAAACTGGTTTTTGCGTATCTGATAGAACTTTTTTATGTTGGAATCCTAAAGGAAAACCTGTACCAAAGTTTAATAAGAGTATATTTGGCGATAAAAAGAAAACAATTTTTATTCCTTCGGATTATCGCAAGGAATTATATAATACCTTGGCAGGATTTAAAAATGATTTACCTAATGAAGAGGATGTAATTATTGCAGCTTTTGATGCAGCAACAACCGGACGATTATCATTGGTATATTATAATGAATTAAAGGCATCTGATTTTTTTGAAAGAATTAATAGCTGGTATAATAGCTGTTATTGGTATTTTTATCAAAATATCCAATCACCGTTGTTGTATGATATAGTGCGTTTTGCTTTCGGTGTTCAGAGGGGCAATGATGATAACAGCAAAGTTGAAGTTGATGATAAGCTTTTAAAACAACATATGCAGAGGCTGTTTAAGTGTCTTATTGAGAAACTGCCTATACCTTATGATATAGTAATGGCATTAACTGCCAAGGCTTCAATGCCCAAAAGCTATAATAAGAAAAATCGTGAAAAGATACTTTCTGTAGCTTGTGCGGTCATAAGAAAGTATTATAATGATAAGGCCCAAAAGGAGGAATGGAATATGAGCCTTGATAAAAATAAGTTGAATCGTGATTATTTATATGGCAGATTATTAGCTGTATTTGAAAAGCTAGAGATTGATGCAATGAAGAGCCGGTACGGCTATACTGATAATGATATCAGGGAAACTCATGCTGATAAATTGTGGAATTTTTATTGTGCTAAGCCGGAAAGTGGTGCAGCGAATATTAATGGTGCTTTAAGACCTTATTTGAAATATTTGCCGGAAACAAGAAAAAACTTTTATTTGGGCCTTGTTGGCGAAATTATGGGAAAAATAGGTGAAACTTCAGATAAAATTCGCAATAAAAGTCTGGAACCCTGTTATTTAATGGGTTATTATGATCAGCGCAATGATTTATATACATCTAAAAAAGATAAAAAAGAGGAGGATAAGTAAAATGGCAGTATTAACTAACAAAATTGACTTTGTATTATTGGTAAGTGTAAAAATGGCAAATCCTAATGGTGATCCGCTGAATGGTAATCGCCCACGTATTGATTATGGCAGCTATGGTGAAATTACAGCTGAATGTATTAAGCGTAAAATCCGTAATCGTATGCAGGATTTGGGATATCCCATTTTTGTACAGTCTAATGATCGCAGCGATGATGGCTTTACTTCTTTGAGCGATCGTGCATCGGCACTTATTGCTAAAAAGCTTGAAGAAAAACATTTAGCAGAAGATAAGAGCGATAAGAAAGCAAAGAAAGGTGACAAAGTTAGTCCTGAAGAGTATGCTGCCTGGACATGTGAAACTTGGCTTGATGTGCGTAGCTTTGGACAGGTATTCGCATTTAATAATAAAAAAGATAAAGAAGCAGCAGGTGTTTCAGTAGGTGTAAGAGGACCTATCTCGATTCATCAGGCGGTAAGCGTTGATCCTGTTGAAATATGCTCTTATCAAATTACCAAAAGCGTTAATGGCGAAAATAAAGATGGTAAAGAAGGAAAATCTTCTGATACAATGGGCATGAAGCACATGATAAAGTTTGGTATGTATGAAATTAAGGGCGCTATTAATGTTCAGCTCGCAACAAAAACTGGTTTTACAGACGAAGATGCTGAAGTTGTCAAAAAATGTTTATTGACTCTGTTTGAAAACGATGCTTCTTCAGCTCGTCCGGATGGCTCTATGGAAGTTGTTAAGTTGTATTGGTGGAAGCATAATTGCAAGGAAGGACAATACTCTTCTGCTAAGGTTCATCGTTCTGTTAAAGTAAAGATTAAGGAAGGTATTGCTGAGGCACTGTCTGCAGATGATTATGATATTGTTGTCGATGAATTGAATGGACTTGTTCCTGAAGTTAAAGAAGGAATGTAATATGCAGAAAGATTGGTATCAAGACTTAAATGAATATATTTGTTTAGGTGAACCAAAGCTGGAAGAAAAAACAGTTGCCTGGCAGACTGCAATTGGTTTACAAGCAGTAGATGGTCTTTCTACTTCTGATTACTTACTGGAGACCGCTAAAGAAAATATTGAAGGTAAAATCACTATTAGTGAAGCTAATGCCAAAATCAGTAGTTACTATGAGGAATGCAATGATAGAAAAGCGATTGAAGCAGGAACGAAAGAAGCAGATATTGTAGCAGGTAGGATTACTGCAATATTGGGAGAAAAAACATTTAGTTTTTCCCCTGCTTATTGGATTTCCATACATAAAAATCTTTTTGCGAATGTATTTGATCATGCCGGAGAGGTCAGAACCTATAATATTAGCAAAAATGAATGGGTTTTGAACGGCAAAAGTGTTTTTTATGCATCCTATGATAGTATTCCTATGACACTTGACTATGATTTTAATACTGAAAAGAAATTTTCTTATAGAAATCTTAGTAAGAGTGAAATTGTTAAGCACATAGCAAAATTTACTTGTGATATATGGCAGATACATCCCTTTTGTGAAGGCAATACTCGTTCAACTGCTGTTTTTATTATAAAGTATTTAAATTCTTTAGGATATTCCATAGGTAATGAAGCTTTTGCTAAGTATTCTTGGTATTTCCGTAATGCTTTGGTTAGAGCAAACTATAATGATTTACAAAATGGAGTTCATGCTACTACGGTGTATTTAGAGAAATTCTTTGAGAATTTATTATACAACGGAAATAATGAATTAAAAAACCGCTATTTGCATGTTGATTGGCATGAGGAAAAATAGTACAGAATTATTCAGTGCGAAGTTATATGGAACATAAAATTTAGCTTAGGTTCGCAACTTGAGCTAGAATGGGAAACTATAAGTTTTCTCACATCAAAATAAAATTTTTGAGTATTTGAGTTGAGCTAGTTCGCAATAAATGCTTGATTTAAATGAAAAGAGAAGTATTTTCTTTTGATGCTGTCGCTCCCGCAAGGGAGCGTGGATTGAAATGGTGGCTAAGAAGTGGACTGTTGAAATTCTTGATGTCGCTCCCGCAAGGGAGCGTGGATTGAAATTTAGGCATAAGAAGTGCAACGGAGTCAAGAATATAGTCGCTCCCGTAAGGGAGCGTGGATTGAAATATCAAATGAATCAGATTTAACCAATGTAGTTCCTTGTCGCTCCCGCAAGGGAGCGTGGATTGAAATTTTATCCCCATCCTTAAGGCTCTTAAGGTACTGAGGTCGCTCCCGCAAGGGAGCGTGGATTGAAATATTATAGAATGATTGTAAGCAAGATTTAGCAGAAGGTCGCTCCCGCAAGGGAGCGTGGATTGAAATAGTTTCAAACGACTGACCTGGATTAAGTCTGTTGAGTCGCTCCCGCAAGGGAGCGTGGATTGAAATCCTCTCCTATACGTGTAGCATTTTCTGGTAATTTGTCGCTCCCGCAAGGGAGCGTGGATTGAAATAGCTTTTAGTGCAACTTGCGCTGACTAAGGGTGTAGGTCGCTCCCGCAAGGGAGCGTGGATTGAAATCATTGTATCACTCCTTAAAACTCTGAGCTAGGAGTCGCTCCCGCAAGGGAGCGTGGATTGAAATACCAAGATTATAATTTGCCGAGAGGGCAGAAGCACCGTCGCTCCCGCAAGGGAGCGTGGATTGAAATTGAAAAAAGATTATCTGACAGCCGTAGAGTTAAAGGTCGCTCCCGCAAGGGAGCGTGGATTGAAATTTCAAAGCCGCCAACATACAAGTATTCGTCGCTCTCGTCGCTCCCGCAAGGGAGCGTGGATTGAAATGTTTTTACCGTGTGCAGTACGTTCCGTACTACTTGGTCGCTCCCGCAAGGGAGCGTGGATTGAAATAGCACTAAAACCGTTGTTGCAACTTATACCCTTGTCGCTCCCGCAAGGGAGCGTGGATTGAAATTGAACGGACGCACGGACGATGCAGAGGGAATGTTTGTCGCTCCCGCAAGGGAGCGTGGATTGAAATAGATTCGCATACAGACGGCCGGAGCTGAATACGAGTCGCTCCCGCAAGGGAGCGTGGATTGAAATTCTATTAACGTTTGGTAAATTGAGCACCCTTATTTGTCGCTCCCGCAAGGGAGCGTGGATTGAAATTCCTGCGCTGCCAAAAAGGTTTCTTTTGAAACAATGTCGCTCCCGCAAGGGAGCGTGGATTGAAATCGGCATCGTGCGCGACCTAAAAGACCCGCAACGAGGTCGCTCCCGCAAGGGAGCGTGGATTGAAATTAAAATTCGTTTTCTTTGCTGCGGTGAGTATGGTGTCGCTCCCGCAAGGGAGCGTGGATTGAAATGCCGTTCGTATCGTATTTCTCCGGCTGATTCTTGTCGCTCCCGCAAGGGAGCGTGGATTGAAATGTAAGTTGCGACCGCCTAAGTATTATGATAAACTGTCGCTCCCGCAAGGGAGCGTGGATTGAAATTACATAAGTGAATATTAGCACTAAAGTTATTTTTGCGTCGCTCCCGCAAGGGAGCGTGGATTGAAATACTTTAACTAATTATACATTCATTTTCAAAGGTTCGTCGCTCCCGCAAGGGAGCGTGGATTGAAATTGTTTGCTGCTGTTGCGCTGCGGTATCGGGTTGCGTCGCTCCCGCAAGGGAGCGTGGATTGAAATTGGAGCTTTCAGCGTTGCCCCTTCGGGTAATGGAGTCGCTCCCGCAAGGGAGCGTGGATTGAAATCTGCCAGCGGTTACGAAATGGCAAGGGAGATTGTCGTCGCTCCCGCAAGGGAGCGTGGATTGAAATCTAGTGACGGGGTGCCGCTGAAAAAGAACTTGCCAGTCGCTCCCGCAAGGGAGCGTGGATTGAAATAACAATGGCCTTAAGCTGGCACTCAAAACTACTGTGTCGCTCCCGCAAGGGAGCGTGGATTGAAATTTTATTTTAAAAAGCACAAAAGCAGACCATTTCTGTCGCTCCCGTAAGGGAGCGTGGATTGAAATATTAAAAATCACCTCATTTTCCAAAGATAAATTGCGTCGCTCCCGTAAGGGAGCGTGGATTGAAATAGCCGCTAACTTAGCGTTTTCGCGAGCAACATTGGTCGCTCCCGTAAGGGAGCGTGGATTGAAATACGGAACAAGGTTGGATTTTCGGTTTTGTTAACACAAATGATGTATTCTGATTAGCTAAAAGGGAAAGGAGAATTCTTATGGAATATTGTGAAGATGAATTCTTACAATTATCAGGTATTCAGCATTTTTGCTTTTGCCGTCGACAATGGGCGTTGATTCATATAGAAAATCAATGGCAGGAAAATGTAAGAACCATTGAGGGTAACATAGTCCATGAACGTTGTCATGATGATGGCTTTATAGAAAAACGCGGTAATCTGTTAATTACACGTTCTTTGAGTATCTTTTCAAGAAGATTAGGCGTTTCCGGACAATGTGATGTTGTAGAATTCAGCAAGACTGAAAACGGATGCACTTTATATGGACGAGAAGGATTGTGGCTACCTTATCCCATAGAGTATAAGCACGGAAAGAGTAAGCTGATTGATGCTGACAGATTACAATTATGCTGTCAGGCTATGTGTTTGGAAGAAATGCTGCATGTTGATATACCTAAAGGTGCTTTATATTATAATGAAACACATCGTCGGGAAGAGATTGCTTTTACTGCTTCTATGCGTGAAAATGTAGAATCTATGTTGCGTGAAATGCATAACTATTATAGACAGGGCTATACACCGAATGTTAAGCCTAAAAAAGGCTGTAGCTTATGTTCTTTAAAGGATATTTGCTTGCCGGTTATATGCAGGAAGACAGTTGTGGCGGATTATTATGTAAAATTTTTAAATGAGGATGAATTATGAGACATTTACTGAATACTTTATTTGTGACAAGTGAAGATATTTATTTATCGCTGGACAATGAAAACGTGGTAATAAACAGGAATGGTACTGCAATAAAAAAATTACCGTTGCGTATGTTTGAGCAGATTTTATATTTTGGCTATATGGGAGCGAGTCCGGCGTTATTGGGAAAATGTGCTGAGCATGGGATAGCCGTGTGTTTTTATAAACCAAGCGGAAGATTTTTGGCGAGAGTTATTGGACATAATAACAGCAATGTATTGTTACGCAAAGAACAGTATCGGATTTCGGATTCAGAGGAGCTTAGCTGTAAAATAGCGCGTAATTTTATTGTTGGTAAACTGTATAATTCTCGTAGCGTTTTGGAGCGTGCCAAACGTGACCATGCTTTAACTGTTGATGTAGCTAATATTGAACAAGCTAGCCGTGAAATTATGCGTTTAACAAGGCTGTCCAGAAAATGTACAGATTTAGCTGTACTGAGAGGGTTGGAGGGCGATGCTGCCAGCTTGTATTTTGCTCAGTTTAATGAGCTTGTATTGCAAAATAAGGCTTATTTTAGGTTTACTAATAGAAATAAAAGGCCTCCGACTGATCCTGTAAATGCTCTATTATCCTTTGCATATACTATTTTGGCTAATGATTGTGCTGCAGCACTTGAAGGAGCCGGTTTGGATCCGTATATTGGTTTCATGCATCGGGATAGACCGGGACGGTTGTCTTTAGCTCTTGATTTGATGGAAGAGTTTCGCAGCATTATAGCAGATAGATTTGTGCTTACATTGATTAATAATCGTGTGATTAATGAAAAATCATTTAATAATCAGGAAAACGGCAGTGTATTATTAAATGACGATGGACGAAAGACATTTTTTGAAGCTTGGCAAAAACGCAAGCAAGACGTAATTATGCATCCGTTTTTGCAAGAAAAAATACCATGGGGATTAGTGCCTTTTGTTCAGGCGCAGCTTTTAGCCAGATATATACGCGGAGATATAGATGAATATCCGAGCTATTTGTGGAAGTGAGGAGAAAATACTATGCTGATATTGGTAACATATGATGTTAATACTCAGGATGCCGCTGGCAGGAGAAGACTTAACAAGATTGCTAAAATGTGTTTGAAGTATGGGCAGCGGGTACAGAATTCTGTGTTTGAATGCTTGGTAGAACCACATGACTATACTTTTTTACAAAACGAGTTGCTTAAGATTGCGATAGCCTGCGTTTCTATAATTTGGGTGCTAAATATAGTACGAAAATTGAACATTTTGGAACTAAAACCTCATATGATCCCGAGGGTGTTTTGATGTTTTGAGTATACCTTCACCCTTTCTTCCGCCATTTCCCATATAATAGTTGATAATTATTTTCAATCGTGATATGATTATATTGGTTCCAAAGGAACTAATAATTGATTATTCTTACAAAAGAATGAAAAAGAGAGGTTTTTTAAATGACGACTGTTGCTGAAAAGTATTTACAAATTGCTAAGCTGGCAAAGGATCCTGCTAATGCTGAGGTTGTTATTGATGGTATTCTGACATTTTTCGGATTGGATTATTTTGACTTGGACCTGGGTGTTGAGTACCTGTATACTACCAAGGTAATTGACTATAAATTCAGAAGCGTGCTGCACAAGGCTGAAGACATGGACGCTATCATGGCATGGTTCAAAGAAAAAGCAGGCGTTACCGATGAGGAAATCGCTGCTGCCGAAGCTAAAGAAAAAGAATATGTTGCAGGCTGCCTGATGCTTGCTAAACAATATCTGGGTATGGGCCACTGCATCAGCGGTAAAACCTATCTGGAGCTGGCTGCTGCCAAAGGCTCCGAGGAAGCAATCGCACAGCTGAAGGACATGGAATATGCACAAGATATGTATGACCTGGGCGAGCATTATCTGGCAATGGGCCATTGCATCTGCTCCAAGACCTACTTTGAGCTGGCTGCTGCCAAAGGCTGCCCGAAGGCTGCTGCTAAGCTGAAGGACATGGAATATGCAGAAGATATGTACAAGTTGGGCGAGCATTATCTGGGCATGGGCCACTGCATCTGTGGCAAAACCTACTTCGAACTGGCTGCTGCCAAAGGCTGCCCGAAGGCTGCCGCAAAGCTGAAGGACATGGAATATGCAGAAGATATGTACAAGCTGGGCGAGCAATATCTGGCTATGGGCCACAAAATCTGCTCCAAGACCTACTTCGAACTGGCTGCCGCAAAAGGCTGTCCGAAAGCTGCTGCAAAGTTAGCTGAATACGAAGCATAATACAATATAGTATTTCCCGAGGCTGTCACAATTAAGTGGCAGCCTTTTTCCTTTCCCTAAAAATCCGTTCCTCAAATAGACAATCTTTGACAGTCGCTTATGGTATAATAAGCATTATAAAGATTTGAGCAATATTACGCTGAAGGATAAACAGAAGGAGATTGTTATGGCAAAGTTGATTTATGTACCTCTCGGCTGCAGCCTGCGCTCGCAGCTGGCAGAGAAGCTTTCGCAGCAGCCGTTGGGCGAAGGCGTGCTGGTGCTGCCCAACCGCCTGCTGACGGACGATGTGCGCAGCAAGTATGCTAATGTAGAAACCATGGGCATGGATACCCTGGCCGGCAAGCTGATGAATATCAACGGCGGTACCGATTACAAGGAATTGAGCCGTCGCAGTCAGGAGCTGATTGTGCAGGATATTATTGACTACATGATGGAAAACAAGCAGCTTACCGGTATGACTACGCACAAGCAGCTGGAATATTTCGGCTCGCTGGCGCACAAAACAGGCTTTGTGAAGGCAATGACCTCACTCGTAAGCCAGCTGTCGCGCTGCGGTGCCACTAAGGACGATATCTACGGCCAAATCCAAAAATCCTTTGAGGAGGATGAGCTGAAGGGCAAGGATTTGGGTGTCTGCAATTTTTATCTGCTTTATCGTCAATATCTGGAAAACAATAAATGGTATGACCTGGAGGGCAAGTATCGTCTGGCAGAGAAGATGTTGGAGAAGCAGGATTGCAAAATCCCCTGGAAGCATATCTATATCTGCGATTTCTTTAGCCTTGACCAGGTGCAGATAAACTTTTTGCAGGCTTTGGCGAAGCATGTGGATGATCTGGTAATTAGCATGAGCTACGAAGGACGCAGAGTAAGCTCTGACGAAAAGGCGAAGTATGAATCAATTACCAAGTTTATGCGCGCGAGCACGAACACCGTCAACGCGCTCAAAATTCTTGGTGCGACTGTTGCAAGCCTTGCGGCAGAGGAATTGGGACAAGCTCCGGCAGGCGTTGCTATGCGGCAGCTGCGTCACTTGGGGCATGCGCCTGCGCCTGTGCCTGCGGAGGGTGTGGAAAGCTACTGCTTTGCCTCCGATGAGCAGGAGATGCGCTGGGTGCTGAAGCGAATTAAGCAGCAGCTGGCACATGAAAAGTGCGCTGCCAATCGCATTGTTGTTGCCGTGCGCGACTTTTCCTTATACAGCGGCTTGCGCCAGCTGGCGGATGAATATGGTGTGCCGGTGAGGCTGCCGCAGACAACTGCGTTGGTGTCGCAGCCGTTGGCTGTTATGCTGCGCCTGCTGCTTACTGCCGCAGGCAGGGGACGTGAGGCGGCAACGGCCTATCTGGAGCTGCTGAACTGCGAGCTTTTGCGTCTGTTCTTTGATGTGGATGTGGAAACGGCAAGCAGCCTGCGCACGCAAACGTATTTCAAAACACGTCAGGAGGCTATGCAGAAGGCACACGAGCTGCTGGGGGATGCAACGGAGCTGTGGCAGCAGCTGGATGCTTTTATAGAAAATACCAAAGCGGAAGCAACAATCAGAGAATATGCCGAGCAGCTGACGCAGCTTGTGCAATCGCTGCCATTGGAAGAGCGTCTGGGCAGCCTGCATAAGCAGGGCGCGCCGCTTGACTTTATGCTGGCCTGTCTGCGTAGCAAGGATGCTGTACTGAAGGCTGTGCAGCAGCTTGTGCGTGATTACGAGGTGGCGAAAAACAGTGATTACAAGCTGACGCTGAGCCAATGGAACAGCCTGCTGCAGGAGGCCTTGGGGCAGGTGCAGCTTACTCTGCGCTTCGGCCGCAGGGACGGCGTACTCTTTACGGAGGTTGGCAACGTACAGGGCTTGAGCTTTGACAGCGTGTATATTATGGGCCTGCGCGAGGGCGAATTTCCGCAGGCTAAAAACGAAAACTGGATTTATAACGATACGGAACGCAAGCAGTTGGCGGATGCAGGCTACGATTTGCCCACGGTTGGCTCCTCCTTTGATGAGGATGCCTATTTCTTTGCTCAGGCTGTGTGTGCGGCGCAAAAGGAGCTTATCCTCACCTGGCATGAGGATGTGGGCGAAAGCCTGGCCAGCAGCTATCTGGAGGAAATCTGGAAGCTGTTTTTGCAGCCGGGAAGTGAGGACAAGCGTCTGGACAAGGACTATGTGAAATCGCAGACGCTGCCTGATTTCGGCGTTGCTTCGGCGGAGGAGTCGTACAGCGACAAGCGCTTTACTGCTGCGGATTTGCCGAAAATAGCAGAGCTCAGCGGGCAAAAGGCTCCCTCTGCGGAGCAGCAGCTGGCAGCCAAAGCGGATATTCTGCGTAAGGCACAGCAGCCGGAATATAACGGCGATTTGCAAAATTCCCTGCCGACGAAGCTGCTGCGTAAGCAAATCGGCAGCCGTTTCAGTGCGAGCAGGCTGGAGGCTTATGCTGCCTGCCCCTTCCGCTTTTTGGCGGAGAAGGTGTGGCTGGCGCAGGCGGCGGAGGAAGCGGATGATTTGCTGCAGCCGCGGGATGCCGGTGATATTCTGCACCAGACGCTGAAAAATTTTGTCGAGCCTTATCTTGGCAGCAAAATTATCGGCGAAACTATGGAAGACCTGACGGAGGAGCTGGAGGCAGTCTTTGAGGATGTCTGCACTGCTGCTCGCAATGATTGCAGCAGCACCGTTGCTTCCGTAAACGAGGATATCTGGCAGGTAGAAAAGCAGCGCCTCTGGCGTATGCTGGTGCGCTGGCTGCGCTTTGAATATGCGGACCAGCAGCGTTGGGGCGGCTTTACGCCGCAGGCCGTAGAATGGGATTTCAGCTCCAAAAACGGCAAGCCTTTGTACCTGACGCTCAGTGACGGCAGTGATGTATCGCTCATCGGCAGGGTTGACAGAATCGACAGCGACGGCGAGCATGCCTTTATCACGGACTATAAAAGCGGCACTCCTCCCACAGGCAGTGCGATGGAGCAAGGGCTCGACCTGCAGCTGCCGGTGTATCTGCTGGCGGTGGCGGCGCTTTCCAAGGAGCAGCTTGCAGTCAGTGGCGGCTGCTATTATTCGCTGAAGGAGGGCAAGCGCAAAAGTGCTTTTTTGCTGGAAAGCGTGGGCAACAGCGACTTGCCGTATAAAAAGCCGAAGAACGCCGCAGAGCTGACCTGGGATAGCTTTAAGCAAGAAAAGGAGCAGCTGCTGAAGGACTATATAGAAAGAATTTATGCAGGCGATTTTGCATTGGCAGGCTGCAGGCGCTGCGATGTATATTGCCCGTTACACGATATTTGCCGTGTGCAGCTGGTGAGCGGCGACGGCGGACAGGGAGGCGAGAGCGATGAGTAAGAACCCTACACCGGAGCAGGCTTTGGCGATAAATACGATTAAAAGCAATGTTTCGCTGCTCGCCGGTGCCGGCAGCGGCAAAACCTATGTGCTGATGAAGCGCTTTGTACAAATCCTGCGCTCGGATTTGAGCGTTAATCCCACGAATATTGTGGCGATAACCTTTACGCGCAAGGCTGCCGACGAAATCAAGGGGCGTGTACGCCAGGCTGTCAGTGAATGCGTGGAGCAGGCGCAGAATGATTTGGAAAGACTGCGCTGGCAGGAGCATCTGCAGAAGGTGGAAAGCGCGCCGATAAGCACGATTCACAGCCTGTGCAGCCGTATTTTGAGAGATAACCCGGTAGAAACACAGCTTGATCCGGAATTTACGATTTTAGAGGATTTTGAAGCGCAGGACTTTTTTAAAGAAACGCTGCAGCAATATTTACGCAAAAATATCAAGGAAAACGCTGCCCTGCGCAGGCTGGTGCAGACCTACGGCGTTAACAGCTTTGTTAATCAGGTTACGGCGCTGGGGGACAAGCTGTCGGAGCTGGTGCGTGAAGATAATCTGGCAGAGCCTTATCTTAAGGCGAAGGAAGAACTGCCGGCTCTGCAGCAGAAGCTGTTTGCTGCTGTGCGCGATGTAATCGAAGCGAGCGAGGCTTTGGGGGCAAAGACTAAGGGACGCCAGACCTTGACGGAGGCTGCAGGATTGTTGGACGAAATGCAAAAGCAGCTGCTGGCGCCGGAGCCGGACTGCTCCCTGCTGGATGCGTCTGGCGTTGTTAAGGTTAGTGGCAAGGCGTTGGCAGCGGAGCTGACTAATTTAAAAAATCTGCGTCAGGAGCTGAACAATGTACTTTTGAACGCCAAGGGCTGCGATTTAGTGCAGGATTGGCTCGCCGTGCTGCAGGAGTTTTATGCCTGCCTGAGCGCACGCAAGCAGGAAAATAATGTCCTGTTTAATGATGATCTGGATTTGCTGGCCATCGAGCATTTGCAGAAGAATGAGGCGCTGCGGCAAAAGTATCAGGAGCGCTATAAATATATTATGGTAGACGAGTTCCAGGACACCAACGAACGCCAGCGTCAGCTGATTTATCTGCTCTGCGGTAACAAGCTGGATAATAAGAATAACTTGTTTATCGTCGGTGACGTGAAGCAGTCTATTTATCGCTTCCGTCATGCGGATGTCAGCGTCTTTAATAGGGTAAAAGAGGATATTGCGCAGAATGCGGGCAAAAACCTTGGCATGAAAACCAACTTCCGCAGCACGCAAAGCATTGTCGAAAGCTGCAATACCGCCTTTTGTCAGCTGATGGATTTGCCGAAGGAGGAAATCTGCCTGGAGCATCACGAGGGTGCTAACACCGGCGGCGCTAAGGTTTGCCTGCTGCAGGTGCCGTATAAATCCAAGGATGATGACTTGGGCGCTAAAGAGGATAAATGGCAGAAGGAGGCAGAGGCAATCGCCGCCTATCTGCAGCAGGAGCTGCCCAAGGTTGAGCCGCAGCTTAAGCCGGGGGCAAGCAAGGCTATTTTGCTGCGAGCAATGACGCATTGCGAAATTTTGCGGCAGACGCTGCAAGGCTACGGCATAAATTGCGTAGTAGTCAAGGGCAAGGGCTTTTATGAGCAGCAGGAGGTTCTGGATATTCTGAATCTGCTGGCTGCGCTGCACAACCGTTACGCAAGCCTGGAGCTGGCAGGCGCTTTGCGTTCCAACTATTTCGGTTTGGATGATGCAACGCTGACGCAGCTCTTTTGGCAGACCGAAAATGACAAACCGCTGTGGGATGTGCTGCAGGCTGTCGGCAGCGGTGAGCTGCAGCTGAACCTGCAGCCGGAGCAGCAGGCGCTGGCTATGCATGCTGCCGAACGCTTACGCAGCCTACGTCAGGCAGCAGCGCTGATGGCACTGCCGGAGCTGTTTGCACAGCTTTGGGACGAGCTTAAGCCGGAATTCGTTCTGTCGCAGCAGGAAAACGGCCCGAGCAAGCTGGCCAATGTCAAAAAGCTGCGCCGCCTGGCACAGCAGTATTGCCAGACGAAGCAGGCTTCGCTGGCGGAATGGCTGCAAAACGTTAAGGATTTGCGCGCAAGCAGCAGCAAGGAGCCTGCCGCTACCGTACAGGCCGATGATGCACTGCAGATTATGACGATACATAATTCCAAAGGCTTGGAATTCGATCTGGTTATTTTACCGCAGTTAGATAAATCAGTGAAGGGCGATACCGCATCTATCAAGTATTTGCCCGGCAAGGAAGGCGAGCAGGGGCTTTTGGGCATCAAGGTGCCCGATAAGGAAATGCAGCTGCAAAACAGCGGCGTGTACGAGCAGGCGAAGGCGCGCGACAGTGAGCTGGAAGAAGCAGAAAGCAGACGTCTGCTTTATGTTGCGATGACGCGTGCTCAAAAGCAGCTTTTAATGGTCGGTACGGTGGCAGAAAAAAAGCTGCCGGAGGCTGTTATCGGGCTGCCTGCCGCCAAGGGCTGGTGGCAGCAGCTGCAGGCAGTATACGAGGCTGACTGGGAAAAGCAGGAAAGCAGCTGTCCTTGGGTACGCCTTTTGTGTGCCGCTGCTTTAAGCCCGGCTGTTGAGCAGCAGGGCGAGCAGGAGCAGCTGGCGCTGGAGCCGTTGGCCTTGGCACCGCTGCCTGCCTACGCAGCCTGCGGCCGTACCTGCTTTACCGCAAGTGCGCTGCAGACGTATCTGCATTGCAAGCGTCAATATTACTGCCAGCAGGTTTTGGCAGTACCTGAGCTGGAGCAGACAGTTGCCGGAGAGCAGGCGCACGAGCTGCCTGCAAGTGTAACCGGCAGTATTGTGCACAAAGCGCTGGAGCTGTATAATGGCTATAATGCGGAGGCTGTTTTTGCCATTGCGTTGGATGAATTTGCTCCCGGCGCTGCGGCAACACAGGCCAAGAGTATGTTTGATGCTTATATCAGCAGCGATTTGTATAAAGCGTTGCCCAAAAAGCAGAAGCGTGAATTAGAATTTGTACAGCCTCTGCAGCAGGAGCTGGCGGCTGAGGGCGTAATCGATTTGCTGGCCTTTGACGAAGATGATAAGATGATAATAGTGGACTATAAAACAGGTACGCCGCCGGAGCCTGACGAGGTGAAGCTGGGTTATGCTTATCAGCTGGCGCTGTATAAGGATGCTGCGGAAAAGCTGTATCCCGGCGAAAAAGTTGTGCGCGCCGAGCTGCACTTTCTGCAGAACATGAGCGTCTGGCAGCTGCCTTTGGATAAATCATATCTGCAGGAAGCAATAGAGCTGTGCGAGGAAATCAGCGGTAAGGGCGAGGAGGACGATTTCGCCTGCATCTGTAACGAAAGCTGTGCTTACTGTCACTATGCATATCTGTGTCCGCAAAAGAATAAAGAATAGGTGATATAATGGAGATTTTTGCTAAATTGGAAAGCTGGGATTATCTGGCGGCGGCCATGCTGCTGTTTTCCGCATGGCTGCTGTTAGGCGGTATCGGCCGTCTGCAGAAGAGCGACCCGGAGCGTGTTGATGTGAAAAAGCTGCGCATCCGTGCTTGCGGTGGTTTGGTTGCGGGCGCTTTGTATCTGGCCTGCCGCTGTCTGCAGCTGTAATATTGCCGGCAGTTAAACTTGCGTGCGGCTTTCATTAAGGTATATAATATGCTTATATCTTAAACTACTACGAGGTGACTGTAATGATAAACAAAACAAGATTGATTGATGAATTTATAGAGTTGGTAAGCGTTCCCTGCCCCAGCAAGGACGAAAAGCAGGAAGCGGAGCTGATTATGGCGAAGCTGCGCGAGCTTGGTCTGGAGCCGGAGATGGATAAAGCACACGAAAAAACCGGCGGTACCTGCGGTAATGTGTGGGCCTATGTAAAGGGCACTGTGCCGAATGCTCCGAAGCTGCTGTTCGAAGCGCACATGGATTCCGTAGCACCGACAACAGGCACCAAGGTTGTCCGCAAGGACGGCGTGCTGTACAGCGACGGTACCACAACTCTGGGCGGTGACGACAAGGTTGGCGTTGCTGCCATGCTGGAGGCGGTACGCGCACTTAAGGAGGATGGCGTAGCTCACGGCGACGTGCAGCTGTGCTTTACCGTCAGCGAGGAAATCGGCTGTTTGGGCGTAGTAAACATGGACCAAAGCTGGATTAAGGCCGATTACGGCTATTGCATGGATATCGGCGGTGCACCGGGTGAAATTACCTACGCTGCACCGAAGCTGTACGATATTTATGTAACCGTCAAGGGAAAGGCTGCCCATGCAGGCATTGCTCCGGAAGAAGGCGTCAATGCGATTATGCTGGCGGCGGACGCTCTGTCCAAGCTGCCTGCTTATGGTCGTCTGGACAGCGAAACTACCTTTAACATCGGCATGTTCAACGCAGGCGTTGGCACCAACATTGTCTGCCCAGAGGCTAAATTTGTCATTGATATGCGCTCTCTGAACGTACCGCGTCTGGAAGCGTTGAAGGATTCCACCATTGCTCTGATTAAAGAGGCTGTTGAGGCCGGTGGCGGTCAGGTTGAATTCGACGTAGTGGAAGGCTGTCCTGCTGTGGAGCTGAACAAGGACCACGAATGCATTAAGCTGGCAGCACGCGCTGCGGAAACACTGGGCTTCCCGGTAGAGCTGAAAACAACCGGCGGCTGCAGCGACGGCAACTATCTTTGCGGCTACGGCCTGCCCTGCGGCTTGTTGGCAACTGGCATGAGCAACGTGCATACTACCGCGGAATATCTGAAGGAAGAGGACCTGTACAACACTGCACGCTGGACCTACGAAATTATTAAAGAGGCAGCGAAGTAAATCATACTGTTCACGTATAGTTTTCTTGACTGGAAGAAATTTTAACGCTATAATAAAAATAACTTCATAATGTAACCTTTGGGGCAGGGTGCAATTCCCGATCGGCGGTAAAGTCCGCTAGCGCAGCAGCGCATGAACCGGTGCGATTCCGGTACCGACAGTATAGTCTGGATGAGAAAAGGTGGCAAAACTGTATTTTTACCGCATATAGGCTCCTTAGGTCTTTATGCGGTTTTTATATTACTGGAAGGTGATATTTTGGCAAGAATGACAGATGAAGCATATATGCAGCGGGCCCTGGAGCTGGCGCTGCAGGCAGAGGGCAATACCAGTCCCAACCCGATGGTTGGCTGTGTGATTGTGGATGCCGAAGGCAATATTGTGGGTGAGGGCTATCATCATAAGGCCGGCGAACCGCATGCCGAGGTCAATGCCTTGGCGGAGGCTAAGCAGATGGCTCAGGGTGCAACGGCCTATGTAACGCTAGAGCCCTGCGCACATTACGGACGCACCGGTCCCTGCTGCGTAGCCTTAGCACGCGCGGGCATCGGCAAGGTTGTGGTGGCCTGCCTTGATCCTAACCCCAAGGTTGCAGGTCAGGGTTTGGAATATCTGCGCCTGCAGGGTATAGAGGTTGTTACTGGCGTATGCGAAAAAGAAGCACAGCGCCTGAATGAACGCTTCTTTACCTGGATTACGAAGCAACGTCCGTTTATTACTTTAAAATACGCTATGACACTGGATGGCAAGATTGCCACGGCAACGGGCGACAGCAAATGGATTACCGGCGAGGAGGCACGTACCTTCGCACACCGCCTGCGTAAGCAGCATGACGCTGTACTTGTCGGCATCGGCACAGTGCTGGAGGATGACCCGGAGCTGACCACCCGTCTGGTGCGCGGCAAAAATCCGGTGCGCGTGGTGCTCGACAGCAACCTGAAGATTTCGCTGATGGCAGCAGTTCTGAATCCGCTGGCGGATACGATTATCTTTACCGGTTTGGATTCCGATATCGTTAAGGCGGAAGCGCTGGCTGCTCTGCCTAACGTAGAGGTGGTACGTCTGCCGTTGGCTGACGGCGTGCTGCCTGTGGCGCAAGTAGTGCAGGCTTTGGCCGAGCGCGGTATTACCAGCCTGCTGGTAGAAGGAGGCAGTGCGATTCACGGTGCCTTCTTTGATGCAGGCCTTGCTGACAGAGTGTGCGCCTTTGTAGCGCCCAAGCTGATTGGCGGCGCTGCAGCTCTGCCCCCGGTGGGCGGTGCAGGCAGCAGTCTGGTAGAAACGGGCTGGCAGCTGACAGAGGTCGAGATGGAAAAATTGGGCAGTGATGTACTGATAACAGGTCTGGTGCCGGAGCTGGATAAGCAGGAGCTGCCGAAGGAGGCGGAATAATGTTTACAGGATTGGTAGCCGAACTGGGCACGGTGCAGAAGCTGGCGCAGCAGGGTGAATCATATCACCTGACAGTTGCTGCGGTGAAGGTACTGCAGAATTTGAAAATCGGTGACAGCGTTGCCGTCAACGGCGCCTGCCTGACGGTAGTAAGCATGGATGACACTGCCTTTACCGCCGACGTGATGCCGGAAACCGTGCGCCTGACCAATATCGGCAGCCTGCATGCCGGTGACAGAGTAAATCTGGAGCGCACGCTGCGCCTGTGCGACGGTCTTGACGGTCACATCGTCAGCGGACACGTGGAAGGCCTTGGCGTAATTGCCGGCCGCAGACCGGAGGGTATTGCGATGGTGGTGACTATCAATACCCCGCCGGAGCTTTTGAAATATATCATCAAAAAGGGCAGTATTGCGATTGATGGTATCAGCCTGACTGTAACGCAGGTTACGGAAAGCAGCTTTTCCGTATCGCTGATTCCGCATACCGCCAAGGAAACAACGCTTGGCTTTAAGGATGTGGGCGACAGCGTAAATCTGGAAACGGATATTATCGGTAAATATGTAGAGCAAATGTTAAAATTTAACCCCAAGCAGACTCAGGAGCCTGCTTTAAATAAAAATATGCTGCTGGAAAATGGGTTTATCTGAGCAGCAATAAAGAGGTAGAAAATGGAAAAGTTTAAGTATAATACAATTGATGAAGCCATCGCTGCGATTAAAGCAGGTCAGATGGTACTGGTAACCGATGACGAGGACCGCGAAAACGAAGGCGACCTGATTATGGCAGCCGAGCTGTGCACTCCCGAGGCTATTAACTTTATGGCTAAGGAAGCACGCGGACTTATCTGCATGCCGGCAGACAGCGAGGTTATGGACAAGCTGCAGTTCGGTGCTATGGTAACGCACAACACCGACAATCACGAAACAGCCTTCTCTGTTTCTATTGACCATGTTGACACTACCACCGGTATTTCTGCTTACGAGCGCGCATATACCATGAAAAAATGCGCTGAGCCCGGTGCACAGCCGAGCGACTTCCGCCGTCCGGGCCACGTTTTCCCGCTGCGCGCACGCAAGGGCGGTGTACTGGTGCGCACCGGTCACACCGAAACCACTGTTGATTTGTGCAAGCTGGCAGGCCTGCAGCCCGTAGGCATCTGCTGCGAGATTATGAATGATGACGGCCATATGGCGCGTACTCCTGATTTAATTGAGTTCGCCAAAAAGCATAAGCTCGTTTTCATCACCGTTGCCGAGCTTGTTGCCTATCGCAAGGCACACGAAAAAATGGTGCATCGTGCCGCTGAGGCTGCGTTGCCGACTAAATACGGCAATTTCCGCATCATTGCATATGAAAACGATTTGGATAACCTTTGCCATGTTGCTATTGTCAAGGGTGATGTTGCCGGTAAAAAGGATGTGCTCGTGCGCGTACACAGCGAGTGCCTGACCGGTGATGCCTTCGGCAGCCTGCGATGCGACTGTGGCGACCAGCTGGCAACCGCATTGAAGATGATTGAAAAGGAAGGCTGCGGCGCTGTTGTTTACATGCGTCAGGAGGGCCGTGGTATTGGCCTGGCTAATAAAATCCGTGCTTACGCGCTGCAGGATCAGGGCCTTGATACCGTTGAAGCCAACGTTCGCCTGGGCTTTGCTCCCGACCTGCGTGATTACGGCATGGGTGCACAAATTCTGGCTGACCTCGGACTCACCAGCATCCGCCTGATTACCAATAACCCCGCAAAACGCATCGGTCTCTCCGGTTATGGCATCACCATCACCGACCGTGTGCCCATTATCATGGAGCCTAACGAATACAACGAACATTATCTCGACGTCAAAGAAGAGAAAATGGGCCACAAGCTGCACGAAGGCTGTGGCTGCAACTGCGGAAAATAAAAAAGAGCGTCGCAATTAACATATCCTTACGCTCAGGAAAAATTTGCTAAAATTTTTATTCGCTTCACGATATATTAATTACGCACTTATAACCTGCTTATAAACAATCAGCACGCC
>ENA-OQKY01000429-OQKY01000429.1-human-gut-metagenome-genome-assembly--contig:-NODE-429-length-42897-cov-4.318541_pt1 | contig 42897 bp, 57 predicted proteins | sample MGYA00242652_ERZ504805 | MGnify/ENA primary metagenome ERZ504805 (study PRJEB26092, sample SAMD00036400) | human gut metagenome | host: Homo sapiens | study: EMG produced TPA metagenomics assembly of... | reverse complement strand
ATTGAATACAATAGGAGAGTAAATTGAGGAAATTGATGTTATAATGTTCAAAAGGGCATAATATGCCGCAATCACAGCAAGGACGTGAAACTATGAACAGATTCGATACCATGGGCAAGGATGCACTGAGCCGCGTAGAAGAGATTATGAATTCCACAAAGCTGAATGAATTCCTGCATAGAAAAGAAGAGGAAGAGAAAAAGAAAACCTGCATTCTCTGGGTACTGGCAATTATCGGTGCAGTAGCAGCAGTGGCAGCTATCGCATATGGCGTATACCGTTTCTTCACTCCGGACTATCTGGAGGATTTCGAGGATGACTTTGACGATGATTTTGACGATGATTTCTTCGAAGAAGAGGAAGAAAACGCAGATAAATAAAACAAGGCAGCGTGTCTCTGAGAGGGGGCACGCTTTTTGATTTCATGGGAAATTACGTCCTGCGACAGAAAATCAGAAAACAGTTTCCTATTATGCTGATTAATGGTATACTGAGATTCAATTGAGAAATAAAGAAAAAGGAGTATTCAGTGTGAAAAAAGGCGATTATTGTGAAGCAGTGGTAGAAACAATTGAATTTCCAAATAAAGGAGTTCTGCATATAGACGGAGAAAGAGTTATTGTGAAAAATGCTCTGCCGGGACAGACAATCCGGTTTGTGATTAATAAAAAGAGAAAAGGGAAATGCGAAGGACGCCTTTTAGAGGTTCTGGCACCTTCTTCTCTGGAGCAGACAGAAGGGACATGTCCTCATTTTGGCATCTGCGGAGGATGTCTTTATCAGAGTCTGCCCTATGAAGAACAGCTGAAGATCAAAGAGCAGCAGGTCAAATCCCTTATTGATGGAGTATGCAGCTCCTATGTGTTTGAAGGGATCAAGGGAAGCCCTGTGTTTAAGGGATACCGGAATAAAATGGAATTTTCCTTTGGAGATGAGTTCAAGGATGGCCCTCTTGCTTTGGGAATGCACCGCAGAGGGAGTTTTTATGATATTGTGAACACACCAGAATGCCAGATTGTAAATCAGGATTTCTGCAAAATCCTGACATATACCCTGGAATACTTTACAGAGAAAAAAGCCGGATATTATAAAAAGTTGCAGCATGTAGGCTACCTTCGCCATTTGCTGGTGCGCCGGGCTGTAAAGACAGGAGAAATTCTGGCAGCACTGGTTACTTCCGGGCAGACGGAGACGCTGGAGACCGGAGAAGAGGAACTTCTGGAGGGTTGGAGGGCAGGTCTTCTCTCCCTTCCCTTAGAGGGTTCCTTTGCGGGGATTCTTCATATCCGCAATGACAGTCTGGCAGATGTGGTCCAGAGTGATGAGACAAGAATTCTGTACGGCAAGGATTATTTTTATGAGGAACTTCTGGGACTGAACTTCCGGATTTCTCCCTTTTCCTTTTTCCAGACCAATTCTCTGGGAGCAGAGGTTCTTTATGAAACCGCGCGTGGATATGTGGGTGAGACAGCAGACAAGGTTGTTTTTGATCTGTACAGCGGAACCGGAACGATCGCTCAGATTATAGCTCCGGTAGCCAGCAAGGTAGTAGGTGTGGAGATCGTAGAGGAAGCTGTGGAGGCTGCCCGGGAAAATGCAGCAATGAACGGACTTTCCAATTGTGAATTTATTGCAGGAGATGTGCTGAAGGTAATTGACGAGCTTCAGGACAAGCCGGATCTGATTATTCTGGATCCGCCCCGTGATGGCATTCACCCTAAGGCACTGGAAAAGATTATTGATTTCGGCGTGGATCGGATGGTTTATATTTCTTGTAAGCCAACCAGTCTGGCTCGGGATTTGGTGGTACTGCAGGAGCGGGGGTACCAGGTGGAGAAGGTGTGTTGCGTAGACATGTTCCCGGCTACGGCGAATGTGGAAACTGTGTGCAGCCTATCCCGCATAAAATAAGGTTTTTTGAGACTTTAATTGTCATTAAAAGTACTATTTGTCAACGGTTTGTCAACGCTTTTTTCAGCCGTTGACAAGGATGTAGCTTTTTCGAAAATATCAACGCTCTGGTTAGCCATTGTTTCTGTGGCGTGAGTGTAAATCTGGAGAGTGGTGCTGATGTCTGAGTGTCCCAGCCTGTTTTGGACATCTTTGACATTGGCACCATTTTCAATTAAAATTGTAGCATGGGTGTGGCGGAGAGAGTGATAGTCAAAAGCAATTTGCAATTCATGATGGATTACCCGGCTACAATATTTAAAAGAGTCGGTGCTAACATATTCCCCATTTTCGCGCACACATATCATATCTACTTTCCGGAGGGCGCAGGGAATGCCATGCTCGACAGGGACAATTCGATAAATAGTATCGCCCTTCTCGTCTGTTTCCGGCTTTAGATAATGGTCTGTATAATAATCACCGTATATCTCCCGATTTTCTTCCTGTGCGGCTTTGGCGTTTCTTAGAGCGCTATATAAGGTATCCCCTATTTTAATTGTTCTTACAGAGGATTTTGTCTTGGTTGTTCCAAAATACCAGGCAGATTTTTCTTCTTTCTTTCCTTTCTTTTTCAACACGGTTCTCACATCTACCCCGTAATTCCGTTTTAAGACAGTTTTATTTACTGAAATAGTGCGATTTTCAAAATCAACATCGTTCCATGTTAGAGCAAAAGCTTCGCTGATGCGCAGACCCGTGTAGTAACCAATCAAAAGGGGAATATGGAAAATATTACCTTCCGGAAAGCGGTTGAGGATTTTTCTGAAATCATCCGTCTGAAGAATAACTCTTTTGCAAGAGCGCTGCTCAAATGATGGAAATTTAATTCGCTCGCAAGGATTGCTTTTTACATATTGCAGCGGCTCGATGGCATATTCATAAGACGCAGACAATACAGATAAAATTCCCTTTACAGATGCCTTGGCCATCCCATTGATTTTCAACTGGTTAATATAGTCCTGAATAGCCGCTGAAGAGAGCACCTTTAATTTATATTGCCCGAACCGAGGCTTCAGATGATTTTCTATAATTCCGAGATACCCGAGCTGGGTGTTGTACTTTAACTCTGTTTTGCAGTAATTGTCAAACCAGTAGTCCAGATAATCGGCTATACTGATTTCTGATGGCGAAAAAACAGCCCCTGCATTGTTGTATTCATTCATGGCCTGGGTGCCAGCTGATATGGCTTCCGCCTTTGTGCGAAATCCGCTTTTACTTATAGATTTTCTTTTTCCATCTACTGGAGCAGCCTCAAAGCTGTACTGCCACACATTTCCGCGCTTTCTTGTTCTGAGTTGTCCCATAATATCATCCTTTCTGGTGGTGTTGCGGTATCGCAACAGTAAAAATGAGTACAAAAATACGCCCCTTGCCAGGACGTTCCAGAAATGATATACTTTGTTTGGGATAGAGTATATCTTCCTGGAGCAATCCGGCAAGAGAAAATCTATACAAAAGCCGTTCGGTACGCCAATACCGGGCGGTTTTTGCGATTTGACAAATAATCAAGTTTGGAATATAATATACTTAACAAGAGAACCGTTGGTCAGTGTACACCTGACCGCCGGCAAAGAAGTGTTATAAAAATAGCGCCTTACTTTACCAGAGCAGGGGCGCTATTTTTTGCGTGTAAAAAGTATAACAAGAGTTATGACTGCGCAAAGCATGTTTACAAAGTCGAATAATTCGTCATATGTAACCATAGCACCAGCCTCCTTTCGTAAATCGTCCGGCGGCTGACATAACACCCCAACGGTTCCCCGGGTAAGTATATTATATTGTCAAGGTAGGCCCCTGCGGTGGCGCAGGGGCGGTTTTTGCTTTAATTAATATTAAGAACTGCGGTTACACTAGGAGCATTGTCGCTCCAGTCAAACATATCCTCTACAGTAAAGGTAATGGGGCTTGTGTCTGATAATAAAAATGCATCCCCTATGTTCAGGGTATATCCAGGCATAATTTTTTTATATTCATTCTCTACGGATTGATTTTCATCTGCAGATGAAATGACAGCCCCTTTCATCTGCACGCCATTTTGATATGCATTCAGCCCGATAAAAGCCGACATAGCGCTCATGGGTTCTGCGGCCTTATTCGTATAATCATAATAGACTATTATACAAGACTTTCCTTCGTAGTCAGACGAAAGTTCATATCCGGTGTATTTTATGTGCCATTCCGCCGCATCAAACTCAAAAAGAGGAGCTGGTATCAATGCACCATCCGGTCCAACCTGTTTTCCATCAGGTGTCGTTGTGTTTGCAAGCATTATTCCATTTGCATCCAGATAATAACTCTTTCCACTATCTTCGATCCAACCTGTTGCATAACTCCCATCATCATTCTGGTACTTCCACTGACCATTGCCTTGATCCTGCCAAGTTCCAGCGAAGGCCGTCATCCCCATACTCAATGTCAACAATGCCGTTGCCGCAAAAAGCTTTAATTTCCTCATACTTCTTTTCCTTCCCTTCTAAATTATTATTAAAACGCCTGTGGCGAATTAATCCTTTAAAATTTTTCCATGACCGCCAGAGACGGTTCAAACATTACAATGTAATTATCTATTTCAACGTAGCAGCCGTATTTTTCGCGATACAGCTCCAGTGCTTCTGCCAGAGTGTCCTCGCTCACTCCCAGAAACTCCGCCAGCTCATAACGGCTGCGACAGTGTGCCTTATAACCATCTACAATTCCAGTCAGACCGATGCGCCGATTATAGGCCCGGAGCCGTGCGGTACGTTCCTGCTTCCGGCTGTCTACATTATTCTGGTCTAAAATATTTCCGACCGTAGTATAGTGATGCTCCAGCTCCTCAGCCAGAGTGTCGGCGGTTTGCGCGGATGTCATTCCGGCCCTTAAAGCTACAGAGCCGTCAATGTACAATCCGCGAAGTTTTTCACTTTTAAAATTCAAATAATCAACTGAAACATTCTGCTCATAAGCTTCCTGTTCCAATTCTTCAACTGGTGTCAATCTATCAACTCCTATTTGCGGCGGTTTTTTACAAATTCTGCGTAAGCCCGGATGTCATCCAACTCATCTGCGGTGAATTCGTCTCCATCAAAATGAGCGGCTACGGTCATTGGTTCGGTATTCAAGCCAAGCAAATCATCGGCAGAAACATTTAATGTATCCGCTATCTTTTTTATGGTTTGAACATTTGGTTCCCTATTTCCGCTTTCATATAGAGAATAAGTAGACTTTGCTACTCCAATTATATCTGCTACTTCTTTTTGCGTCATACCTCTTCGTTCTCTTGCTTCTTTTAAATTTTCATTAAAGTATTCACCCATATTTTAGCACCTCCGATTACCTTGATTATATATATTAAATGCAAACATGTCAATAAAAAAGTTTACAAAATGCAAAGAAAACTGTTGACAAGTTTGCGAAAAGCAATTATATTATAATCATAGTTTGCGAAATGCAAACAAGAAAGGAGGAACGAGGTGTTTAGGAATTTAGAAGCCGAACAGGCAAGAAAAGGACTTACGAACAAGAACGTTGCAGATACGTTAGGTATTTCTAGAGTTTCGTATGAAAACAAGAAAAAAAGCGGGAAATTTACGACTCTGGAAATTAAGGCATTATGCAAACTGTTCAAATGTAAGTTTGACTATCTATTTGATACAGAGTAGGAGGTGAGCAGGGATGTGGACTTTGGCTCTTTTAATATCCATTTGGATTATTGGAGCTGCATGCGTGTGCCTGATGAAAAAAATAGAACCCAGTAACAAGATGTATCCTATTTGGGCTCTATTGGTGGTTTTGCTGTTCACGGCATATTCACTCTATCGGTGGTTTTGTGGCTGACAGTTCATCATTTAGAGATGAGGCAATATATGTGATGAGGGATGTATATGTTTTTCGTTGTGCCCTTGAAGGCTGTACACCGTAGAATTCTTCATTTACACGATCAAGAAAATCAATGATGTACAGTTTGTTATTTGCATTGCAGAATAGAAGTGCTCTGTCAGCAGAAGCATGCAATGCTTCGTATGCAGGAGAGGATTGTGTTGTTAAAGAAAATTGTCCCGCTGCGTGCAGAAAATCACTAAAGGCGACCTTTTTATCGGCGTAATAAATGGAGAATTGCTTTTCTATTAAAGCAGCATCAGATTCCATCTTCTTAAGGGTTTCCTGATGAGTGATATCCATTTGACGCATTGTACGTGCGTGACGATTGTTTATGATTGCCACAAAAATCGGCGATAAAAATGCAACAACAGCGATAGCGGCAGTTATGGTCCAAGATAAATCTAATGGCGGCAAGGCATTAACGACATTTGCGGTAGACGATGTGGCAAGTAACATGTTTATTCTCCTTTATATTTAATAAAGGAATTGTAGCACAGAAAAAGGAAATTTGCCAGATGGATAGGAGGTGAGCGAATTGGTAGAGTCATATAAACCCATTTACAGCGTGAAAGAAACAGCAAAGATTCTGAAAGTAAATACAGATTCGGTTTACGCGCTTATCCGAACTGGACAGCTCACAGGCTTAAAGCTGGGGTCTATTAAAGTTCGTGGAAGTGATTTAGAGCGATTTATTGAGAAGTACCCGGCAATGACAGTGGAGGTAGAGAGACATGGTGAAGTTTAAAGAAGCGCCTCAACCGGCGCTGAGTTACGCAGCTGTTACCGTCGGTCCTGGCCCGTTGGTGGATCCAGTGCTGGTGCTGGAGCTGGAGAAGCTGGAGCGGATTAACAGTAGCCTGCAGGCAGAGAACAAATTCCTCTGGAGCCTGTTGGGGACAGTGATTTTTGTGTTTTCACTGACTACGTGGGTTCCAGTGGTGTTTTGAGAGGAGGTGAGGACGATGACACAGGCACAGGAAGGGCTCCAGGTGCTGCTGGACATGGCAGATATCCGGTAAATCAATTGGTTCCCGGCCAGACTATCCGGTTTCATCGGGAAACGGTGGTTTCTACTATCCGCCGGGTACATAACTTCCAGAACATGATCATCGTTGACGGCGACGGTATGAACGGAGTGGCTTTCGGGGCTGATGATTATGTGGAGCTGGTGTCAATGGAGGAAACGTGATGGCAGTAGGGTTTTGCGGTATCGGACTGGAAGAAGGGACTTTTGTGGAGCAGTCAGAGGCATTTGCCTACGCATTGGAACGATGCCTTTCTGGCACAGAGGAAGAAGTAAAAGAGTTTCGGGAAATGCTGGTGGAGTGGTATTATTCCAGGAACTGGATAAAGGTAGAGGAGGACTAGATATGCAGGAAGTTGAAAACATTTATGGAGCATCGGTTCCGGCAGCAGGACGGAGTACGACTACAGAAATGATGGTAAGTCGTCAGGCACAGGAGGTTCAGGCGGCTATGGTTGTGGCAAAAAAGTTTCCGCGTAATGAGGTGGAAAGCTACAATCGAATTATACGGGCATGCCAGAGAAAGAGTTTGGCAGAGCAGGCCATGTATGAGTACCCGCGCGGAGGAACAAAAGTAACAGGCCCGTCCATCCGTCTGGCAGAGGCCATGGCACAGAATTGGGGAAACCTGGATTACGGATTAATTGAGCTGGATCAGAAGGCCGGAGAGAGCCAGGTGATGGCTTACGCTTGGGACTTGGAAACAAACACCAGACAGACTATCGTTTTCTCAGTCCCTCACATCCGGGCTACAAAAAAGGGGAATGTTCCGCTTACCGATCCACGCGATATCTATGAGATGGTGGCAAACCAGGGAGCACGCAGAATGCGTTCCTGCATCCTCAGAGTAATTCCGGGAGATGTTGTTGAATCAGCAGTCGCTCAGTGCAACAAAACTCTCATGGATGGAGGCGGCGCCCCATTAATTGACCTGGTTCGCGATGCAGCAAAAACCTTTCAAGAAGAGTACGGAATTCCCCTGGAAGCGATTGAAAAGTACATTGGATGTAAGCACGAAGCATTCAGCATGAATGACCTGATACGGCTGAAAAAGGTGTTTCGGTCCCTGAAGGATGGAATGGCAAAACGGGAGGATTATTTTGACTTGGGACTGGAATCAAAGGATGAAGAGGTCTCTGACCCGTTCCAGAAAGCGGAAGCTGATAAGAACGAGAAAAAGAAGGAAAGAGGCAGCTACAAAAAGAAGGAGCCGGAACTGGATCCGTCCTTTGTCCCAGGAGAGCAGCAGACAGTTTTCCGATAAGGCGGTGATGTGAAATGTTATTAAATGAGGGGAATTACTACGGTCTGGAAGCAGGAATGGCTTACTTTTCGGTATCGCAATATAAGTCCTTTATGAAATGCGAAGCAGCTGCCATGGCAGAAATACAAGGGGGCTATAAGCGCCCCCTGACCCGCGCTCTTTTAGTTGGTTCCTTTGTGGATTCCTATTTCGAGGGAACGCTTCCGGAGTTTATGGATAGAAACCCAGAAATATTTACTCGGACAAAAGAGTTAAAAAGTGATTTCCGGAAAGCAAATGAAATTATCGGAAGGCTCCAGGCGGATCCACTGTTTATGCGATTTATGAGCGGTGAAAAACAGAGAATCATGACATTTTCACTGTTTGGAACAGATTGGAAAATGAAAATGGACAGCTATCTTCCTGGAATCTGCATTACAGACTTGAAGGTAGTAGCCAATTTTAAAACACTCCCACTGTGGCGATATGACCTGCAGGGGGCTGTGTATCAGGCAGGAGTAAAGGCGGTGACAGGAGAGACCCTTCCCTTTTATTTGGCAGCAGCCACCAAGGAACGGGTTGTGGATTTGGATATCTTTCAGATTCCGCAGTCAACACTTGAACGTGCCTTGGCTGAAATTCAGTGCAATTTAGAGCATTTGGTAGAAGTAAAAAAAGGACTGGTGCCGCCGAAATACTGCGGAAAATGTGATTATTGCAAATCCGTGAAAGCGGCACATATCCGAAATTATAACGAACTTTTGGGGGATTAATATGAAGCTTGTAAAAATATTAAGTGACAGTATTCAGATCCGGACAAACCTGGCAGAGTTTCGGGATGTCCGCATCAATGACCTGCTCACAGTGTCAGATGGAAGTGTGAGCCTGGTGGCCATGGTCAGCGGTCTTACCGATACAGACGCAGAAGAACATATCAGTGATGATGACTTCCTGGCAGAAATTACAGGAATTAAAACAATAGAGTGCTCCATTATCGGAAGTTTGAGAGATGGCCAATTTGAAAAGGCGCTGGATGCATACCCGACAACAAATGTGTGTATCGAGAAGATTGACGAAGATGATTTTTCCCGGATGTTAATGAGCAAAACCGGAGATGGGTTCTGCATCGGGAAATACGCTGCCTATGGCTGCGATGCGTGGGTGGATGGAAATAAGTTTTTCCAACGTCACGCCTGCATCGTAGGAAACACCGGATCCGGAAAGTCGGAGACGGTTGCAAAAATCATGGAAGAGACTGCGCGTCTTCCGGGGGCAAATCTGGTCGTGTTTGATATCCACGGCGAGTACAGCAATCTTTCTTATGCGTCCAATATTCGCATTGGGGAGGAATTTCATTTTCCCATCTGGATGTTTGGCTTCCAGGATATTGTGGCCAACATTTTAAAAATCCGGGAAGAAAGTGCCACAACCGTGATGACAGCGCTGCGTAAAGCCTATTACCGGGTGTGCGCAGGTGGCAAAGAAAATCGTCCTATGTATTTTAATTATAAGCGCCTGATTCAGGAAATGGAAGAAATGGATAACCAGATGATACATACCGGCGAGTATTATAAAACTGGAGATAAGGCGGGGATGCCAAAAACCACAAAAGGAGAATACAATGGGAAGCTTACCAGCACAGTAAATCTTTTAAAGGATCGCATGATGGACAGCCGGTACGGATTTCTTTTCCACGATGAACCACAGAGCTATCTGTATGAGGTGATGGAAGCCATTTTAGGGACAGATAAGCCAGTCAAGAACATTGACCTTTCTGGAGTTCCGCATGATGTTGCACTTCCGATTATCGGCGTTATATCGCGCCTGATATTTGACATTCAGAGAGAGCAGGATATGGATAATGTCCGCCCGGTGACTATTATTTGTGATGAGGCCCATGTCTATATTCCGGACAATTTCCAGCTTACGGCCAGTCAGCGCCGCATGGTAGAGGTATTTGAGGATATTGCAAAAGAGGGCCGCAAGTTTGGAATCACGCTTTTCCCGGCCACACAGAGACCGTCAGAGCTTAACAAAACAATCGTTGCTCAGTGTGCAAATTTGATTGTGGGGAAGCTTAATAACGAAAATGACAAGTCTCTGATTAAAGGGATGCTTCCGGATGGGGACAGCGAACTGATTGAGGCAGTGACGATGTTTCATCCAGGAGAAGTACTGATGATTGGAGATGCAGTTCCGATTCCTCTGAAAATCAAAGTGGAGCTTGCAAAGGAAAGACCTGTTTCAAGGACTATCAATTTCTGGGATGCATGGAAGCAGGGAACTGCTTTTGATGTCACAGAGATGGTGGATAGATATTTATAATTGTTACCTCTGTGGTGATTGTGTTACGACAAAAGCCATTGGTACTGCCGCCGCTGACTTAAATGATAGGCGGCGGCAAATAAAATAAGGGGAGGTATCTGCTATGGCTTCTCAGGGAGCCCCGAATAAAGCAGCGTTGGATTACTTCCCGAAGATGGTTAATTTCTATGAGGATGATAAGATATTTGATTTGTTGGATGAATATGGCCCACTGGGGGTTACTATATACGACTGTATTTTGACGATTGTATACTCAAATGGCTATTTCACAAATCTATCAAAAGACAAGCTATCGAGAATGGTCATCCGGAAGATAGGAAATAAATGTATTAAAAATCAAAAGGTCGTCGTGCAAGTGATAGATTACTGTGCTGATTTAGGACTTCTTCATAAAGACCTCATGCTGCAGAATGTTATCACCTCTGTTGGAATTCAAAAACGCTATTACAAGATAGCTGTAAGGCTGATGAAAAGACGACTCTATAGTGCAGAATATTGGCTGCTTGATGAAAATGGGGAGCCCTTATTAAATTCACCCATAACGCCCATTTCTTCGGAAGAAAAGCAAATTAATTCCGAAGAAAATAACCATTCTTCGGAAGAAACGCGACAGAAAGAAAAAGAAAGAAAAAGAAAAGAAATATCTATAATAGGCAATACGGAATTATCTCCGAAGGTATGGGATGTGGTTCAGGAATTTATACTGTATCGGAAAGAGATAAAGGCTCCGATGACAGAGCATGCTGTAAAGTTGTTGATAGGGCAACTTCAAAAGCTTTCTTCGGATCCGGATGAGCAGATTGAAATTTTAAGACAGTCTATTGTAAATGGGTGGAAGGGGATATTTTCGTTGAAAAAAAGCGGTAAAGAATCGCAGAAGAAACCGAACCAGTTCCATAATTTCGAACAGAGGGATACAGATTATGATTCTATGGTTCTGGATTCAGTAAAGGGATGGATAAGTGAGGAGGAGCAGCATGAACAAGAATATGATTGAACATTCTGGCGAGGTTCGAATGATGATATATAACTACATCGTGAATTACCTGGAAGAGCATGGTTATCCGCCCTCTGTCCGCGAGATTGCAGACGGGGTGGGAGTGGGTTCCACATCCACGGTGCATAATCATATCCGCATTATGTTTGAACGTGGAAAGCTAGAAACGGATGCACCGCCCGGAACACCACGAGCCATTCGGGTTCCTGGGTATCGATTCACAAGAGGAGGAAATCATGAATGAGATGAGAGAGGAGCTTCCAGGGCCGGCAAAAGAACCATGGTATGAAAGCTTAAATCTGGAGGATACAGAATCCTTTATCAAGAGCAATCTGGTATCAGCTGCTCAGAACGTCATAGCGATTGGGTATTATCTTAAACACATCCGAGACGGGAAACTGTACGAAGAGGCAGGATATGAAAGTATCTGGGATTATGCTTCGGACCGGTTCGGTCTTTCAAAATCAACCACATCCCGCTACATATCCAGAAATGATAAATTCTCCAAAGGTGGGAATAGCCCGGTATTGGACAGTCGTTATCAGGATTTCGGAAAAGCGCAGCTGCAGGAGATGCTGTCTCTAAACTCCGAGCAGTTGGAGCAGGTAACTCCGGATATGACTGTAGCGCAGATTCGAGAGATACGAAAGCCGAAGGAAGTGCCGTATTATCCCCTGGAGGGACAAATGGAAATTACAGAGTTCCTGGAACCAGAGGAACCGGAACAGCCTCCCTTGCCGCTGATGCGAAACAATGACCAGCGGAAAGAATGGCTGAGGGATTACAAATCCTGGGGGCTGTGGTACACAGATGATCATATCGGCTGCCGGTATTACAAATACGATTTTGACAACGGGGCGCGGCTGATTGCGGAGGTGTATGACAATTATAGCCCATTTGGAAAAATGGACTATGAATCATCGTATCTGCATCTGGTTAGAGGCCCGGAACCGGATGAACATCCGTCTGGAGCCTATGGCAGATGGAGCAGGCATGAGAGATATAACCGGTTCCCGAATTCAGAGACGGAGCTGGTGGAATTTTTGAAGTCGATTCAGAAGGGAGAGCGAAAATGAGAAAATGCTGTGGAACCTGCGGATGGCATAAATACGATGATGATGTAGATTTTACATGTAGCAATGAAGAGTCCGATGGATATGGTGAATACACTATGTTCGAGGATTGTTGTGATTGCTGGGAGGGAAGAGATGAGCGATAGATTGCCACAGACTATGTGTCTGGGTGGATTACAGATTGTACAGACAACAAACCTACATGTGACAATTTACAAAGACGGAAAGAGAGTGTTCCATTGCCAGTGCGATAAGGAACTGGATTTTGCGGGGCTGATGGGAGTGATTCGATTTTATAAGGAGATGTCTGGAGATGAGCAAGAGCAGAGCGAATAAGCAGAACCGCCTTCGGGCGCAGATTAAGCGGCAGAAGAATGATGTTTATAAGTTTAAGAGGAGGAAGAAATGAAAAAGATTAAATTCTTCCCGGCGCCGCATATGGAAATCCGGGTGAGTGTGACGGATGAGATGATTGCAGCTGGCGGGATGTCGAGATAGAAAACACGTGTCTGTGTGAGTTTAATGAGGTGTGCAGGCAGTTACTGGAGGAGGGGTGATAATGGATCTTGGTGACAAGATTAAAGAGCTGCGCAAGCAAAAAGGGATGACCCAGGCAGACCTAGGGCTGGCTGTCGGTGTGTGCTATCAGTCAATATCTGATTGGGAACACAAAAGATATAATCCCAATTACGACAACATAAGCGAACTGGAAAGGGTGCTAGGAGAGCCGTTAAGGGATTGTGAACTGGTTTTACCACCGCCAAGGGTAAGAAAGTCGAGGAAAGAGAAAAAGCCCGTCTATGAGGCAAATAAGCCTGTCGATGTGGGTAAGATAGGTGCGCTGTACCGGGCACGATGGAGCATCGAGGAGATTGCTAGGGATGTACATATTCCGGCGAGCGAAGTTGTGAGGTATTTGAGGAGGATGGAGAGAGATGGAAAGATTAACAATACCTGATGAAAAGATTCCAGGAGGAGTCAGAAGAGCCATAATTGATACCAGAGCCGTCCGGGAGGAGGCCATGACGCTATACTGGGCGCTGAAGAAATATGCGGATACCGGATTAACCCCGAATGAGGTAGAACAGCTGAAAGTGAGCCAGAGATTGATTCCGGTGGAGGAGCGGCTGCCAGAGGACGACAATTATATTCTTCTGTCGTTTGAGAACTTCGACATTCCGCTGATTGGGAGATATGAGGCGGATGCTGATGGCGGGGGAGCGTTTTATTTAGGCAATAACGATGAGGGCGATACCTGCTTATCGCAGAATTTGTTTGTTAATGCCTGGATGCCGCTACCAGAACCGTATCAGGAGGATTAATAATGGATTACGGATATTACAACATGGACTGCATGGACGGAATGCGAGAATTTCCAGATAATTTTTTTGACATTGCGATTGTGGATCCGCCCTATTTTTCAGGTCCAGAACGGAGAGGGTTCTTCGGGCAAAGGGTGAGCCCGATAGGAGTGCAGCGCATCTATGAACCATTACAGGCATGGGAGGTTCCAGGCGAGGAATATTTCCTGGAACTGGAACGAGTGTCAAAGCATCAGATTGTATTTGGCTGTAATTATTTTGACTGGCACTTCCCGCCAGGGAGGATTGTCTGGGATAAATGCAATGATACCAGTTGCTTTTCAAACTGCGAAATCGCTTCCTGCAGTTTGCATGATTCGGTCAAAATTTTTCGGTATATGTGGTGCGGGATGATGCAGGGAAAGAGCGTATCCGAGGGATGGACTGCCCAGGGAAATAAAAAGCTCAACGAGAAACGCATCCACCCAACCCAGAAACCGGTTAATCTTTATCGCTGGCTGACCCAGAAATACATACAGCCAGGGTGGAATGTGCTGGATACGCATGTTGGGAGCGCCAGCAGCTTGATCGCCTTCGAGGAGGCAGGGGTGCGTTATGTTGGATTGAAAAGGATCCAGGAATGTATCAAAAGTCCAGGAAGAGGCTGGATGATTTTAGGATGCAGTTGACACTGAGGGATTTTGGAATTTAGGAGGTGAATCCGGATGAAGAACGCAGAAGGCTATCCTGACCCGACAGCTGGGAAAGCGATCCACAGGGCAGACAAGCAGCCGGACAATGTGGAACTGGTAATTCGCCTGATGAAGGCTGCTGCCAGAGAGTGTAATGTGGAAATCATTGGACGGATAGCAATTAGAGATGAAACTGGAAGAGTTTGGAGGTGATGCCGTTGGAGAAGCAGATTTTAGAGCAGTACATAGATGCGTGCGAGCTGATTAAGGACACTAAGGATGAGATTCGGAAGCTGAGGAAGCACCGCAGCCAGATGCAGAAGGACAGCGTTAAGGGCTCTGCACATGAGTTCCCTTACACCTTACAGACCTATCATCTGGAGGGGCTTGGGTATGCAGCCGTTAAGGACCCGGATGAGTTGGAACGTATGGAGGAATTGCTGGCGGAACGGATCCGGAACGCAGAGAAGATCAAGCGCCAGGTGGAAGCATGGCTCAATACAGTTTCGCCCAGGATGCAGCGGATTATCCGGTATAGGGTGTTTGAGGATATGACTTGGGCGCAGGTGGCTGTGAAGATGGGGCGGAAGGCTACAGCGGATAGTGTAAGGATGGAGTTTGAAAGATTTATGTTAGCGGCATAAAGTTTGTTCGATTTGTTCACACTGTTCGGTTTTGAAATGTTATAGTGTATCATGAAGCCAAAGGCATACAGCCGACGGCTTACACTTAAATCGACGGTCGCCAGGGCGCTACAGCCGGGTGGCCGGTTCGTCTGGCTCTGGTTCCATCCCAGGGCTGGACGCCCCCTTCTCCTATATGGATCCTTAGCTCAGTCGGTAGAGCAGCTGGCTTGCAAACCACATCGTCCCAGGTTCGATTCCTGGAGGGTCCGTTGGTTTTTCTTTTGCATGATTTTCCTTCTCTGGAAAGGCTCCTGCTTCGGCGGGGGCTTTTCTTTTTGTCAACATATTGTGGATAACGTGGTGATAAGTACAAGATATTGAAATGGAGGTGAGCCTGATGGCAAAGAAGACGGTCGGAAGGCCGCCCAAGTATGAGAGCAAAGAACAGATTGAAAGCCTGATTGAGCAGTATTTTAAAGATTGTGAAGGTGAAATACTGAAAGACACGGAAGGAAACCCAATTTTAAATAAATGGGGGAATCCGGTTATCATCAATCAGAGGCCGCCCACAGTCACGGGCTTGGCGCTTGCGCTGGGGTTTGCGAGCAGACAGGCACTGTTAAACTACCAAGGCAAAAAAGAATTTAATGACACGATAACGCGTGCAAAGACTAGAGTGGAGCAGTACGCAGAAGAGCGTCTATTTGACCGTGACGGATCTAATGGGGCAAAGTTCAGTCTGAGCAATAATTTTTCTGGATGGGGAGAGAAGCCTCCTTCTGATCTCGATGAGGAGGAACAGCGCGCCCGCATCGCTCAGATCAAAGCCCAGACGGATAAGCTGAAAGGCACTGATAATGATGCAGAGCTGAGCCGCCTGGATGAGGTCCTGGGTGAGATCAAAGGAGTTGTGTGATATGCCATTTTCTGATAAGCAGCAGGAATTTTTTCAGAACGCAAGCCACCGATGGAATATCAAGGTGGGGGCTACACGTTCAGGAAAGACCTATATGGACTATTATGTAATCCCTAAGAGAATCCGCGCCAGAGTTGGAAAAGAGGGCTTGGTGGCAATCCTGGGTGTTTCTAAGGGCACGATCCAGCGAAACATCGTCGAGCCCTTACAGCGTATCTGGGGCACAAACCTTGTGGGGGATATCAACTCTCAAAACATCTGCCCCATGTTTGGTGAGGATGTTTACTGCCTGGGTGCTGAGAAGGTCAGTCAGGTATCCAAGATCCGTGGATCTTCGCTGAAATACTGCTATGGTGATGAGGTAGTGGACTGGAATCAGGATGTATTCAATATGCTAAAATCCCGTCTGGATAAGCCGTATTCCTGTTTTGACGGGGCTTGTAATCCGGATGCTCCGCAGCACTGGTTTAAGCAGTTTCTGGATTCGAATGCAGATATTTACTGTCAGAAGTATGAGATATTCGATAATCCGTTTTTAAGCCCTGTATTTGTGGATGAGCTTTGCAAGGAGTACAAAGGGACAGTCCTGTATGACCGGTATATCCGGGGCCTGTGGGTAGCGGCGGAAGGCTCCGTGTATAAGTTGATGTGCGATGCAATATCCAGTGGAGGAGATAATCCGTTTGCAATCCAAGAGAAACCCAAGAGTATCATGCAGATCAACATTGGTGTGGACTTTGGTGGATCCGGCTCCGGCCATGCGTTTGTTGCTACGGCCTATTCCAGGGCATACCACAGCATTATTGCCCTTGCCAGCGAGCGGCATATGAGCAAAAACGGAAGCATTGATCCAGATAAGCTGGGGGATCTGTTTGTGGACTTCTGCCTGAAGATTATAAACCTGTACGGATTTATCACGGCTGTTTACTGCGACAGTGCAGAGCAGACGCTGATTGCAGGCTTAAGGACGGCGGTCAGGAAGTCGGGTTTTGGCTGGATCCGGATCGAGAACGCGCTTAAGACAACGATCAATGACCGGATACGATTCACGCAGCGGATGCTCAGCCAGCACCGCTTTTTTTACATACAGGACCAGTGCAAGACATTGGAGGATGCTCTTACTACAGCTCTCTGGGACGAAAAGAAGAGCCTTGTGGAAGATGTGCGGCTGGATGATGGTACCAGTGACATAGATACGCTGGATGCGTTTGAATATACGTTTGAGCGGGATATCAGCCGGTTTATCCGGTACGAATAGAGGTGATGAGAATGAAGTTTTCAAAGATGCTGACGGCAGTCACGGAGATATTGAATCAGGATTCCAATACGCAGGTGGATGTGTGCCTGACCTCACAGATGGCCTCTGCGATTGAGCTATGGACAGCCATGTACGAGAATCATGCTCCATGGGTAGACCGGAAAAAAGTAAAAAGTGCACAGATCCCGGCAGCCATCGCCTCAGAGATTGCCAGGCTGGTGACACTGGAAATGCAGTCTGAGATTACCGGCGGGGAAGCTGCTGCATATCTGAACCAGGAGTACCAGAGGAACGTTCTGTCTGACCTGCGGCGCTATGTGGAGTATGGGTGTGCAAAAGGCGGCCTGATCCTTAAGCCATATATGACTAAGACAAGGCTTGCAGTCCAGTATGTGCAGGCAGACGGCTTTTTCCCTCTGTCCTTTGATGATTCAGGCCGGATCCTGCAATGTGTATTTACAGAGCAGTTCCGGAAAGGGAAAAAGATATATACCCGGTTGGAAGTACACACGCTACAGAATGATATGATCCATATCACAAACAGGGCTTTCGTGGCAACCAATGATTACAGCCTGGGGACAGAAATAGAGGTCAGCAGTGTTGATCGATGGTCTGAGCTGGTGCCGGAGCTTTCGCTTGCAGGATCAGACCGGCTCCTGTTTGGGTATTTCAAGGTCCCTATGGCAAATGCGGAGGACACAGACAGCCCGTTGGGGGTATCGGTATATTCCAGGGCAGACGAGCTGATAGCAGAAGCAGATCAGCGGTATTCAAACATCTGCTGGGAGTATGAGGGCACGCAGCTTGCAGTACATATCGCGGAGAGCCTGTTAAAATACAATACAGACCAGAATAAGTTTGAATATCCAGGAGGCAAAGAGAGGCTATACCGCAGAGTAAGTTATGCGACTGGTGCAACGGATAAGCCGTTTATTGATGTATTCTCTCCGGCAATCCGGGACACAGCCTTGTTTAATGGATTCAACGCCCAGCTGAGGTTGATCGAGTTTTCCTGCAATCTGGCCTACGGTACCCTGTCAGATCCCCAGAACGTGGACAAGACGGCTACGGAAATCAAAGTCAGCAAACAGAGATCATACACATTTGTTTCGGATACGCAGATGGCCTTACAGAGGGCGTTGGAAGATCTGGTATACGCCATGAACTTCTGGGCTGCGCTGTATGGCCTGATTCCACCGGGAAATGATTATCAGGTATCCTTTGTATGGGATGACAGCATCATTGTGGATGCAGAAGAAGAACGCCAGACCGACCGGCAGGATGTGGCTATGGGCGTAATGCCTCTGGCTGAGTACCGCAGTAAGTGGTACGGCGAGACATTGGAGGAGGCTGCTAAAAATCTGCCGGAGCCTGCATTGGTAGAGGAGTGATACCATGACACCCGAAGAACTGGAGAAGCTGCCAAAGCCATTAGAGCGCACCATGACAGCGCTGGAGCTGTCTGTTATGTCTGAAATCATACAGCGTATAAATGAGGTATCCCAGATTACTCCGGTGATTGACTGGCTGCTGATCCGGATGGATGCTGTTGGCAAGAGCCGGAAAGGGATCAAGCGCCTGCTTCAGGAGGGGATTGAATCAGCAGGGCTTGATATCGACCAGATCTACGATCAGGCTGCACAGTCTGATTATATCCGCAACAAGGCTATTTATGAGGCCGCAGGCCGGGACTATCTGCCTTATGAAGAAAACCAATGGCTCCAGCAAGTTGTGGAAGCGGTCAGGGAACAGACCAGGGACAGCCTGAGGCCGATGGAAAACATCACCCAGACAACCGGGTTCAATGTGCAGATGGGAGGACGAAAGGTATTCACGCCGCTGTCGGAGTATCTGGAGCGCAGCCTGGACAAAGCCATGCTGGGGATCACTACCGGTACAAGGACGTACAGTCAGGCCATAGGGGAAGTCATTGACGAGATGACAGCCAGCGGCATCCGGACCGTGGATTATGCGTCTGGAAAATCCGACCGGATTGAGGTGGCTGCAAGGCGTGCGGTGATGACGGGCGTAGCCCAAATGGTTGATAAGGTGAATGAGAAGAACGCCAAGGAGTTGGGGACAGATTACTGGGAAGTAGACTGGCACATGGGGGCCAGAAACACAGGGGCTGGGTACCTGAACCATCAGAGCTGGCAGGGGAAGGTTTACTCCTCTGAGGAGATGCGGACAGTCTGCGGATTGGGGGAGATGCTGGGATTTGCCGGTATTAACTGCTACCATATCCGTTTTCCCTTCCTTCCAGGTATCAGCAAACGGAGGTATACAGATGAGTGGCTGGAAGAACAGAACCGGAAAGAAAATGAAAAAAAGCTGTTTAGTGGGCGTGACTACGATACATATGGAGCCTTACAGTATCAACGGCGCTTGGAGCGCACGAACCGGAAACCGAAGCAGGATGTTAAGCTTTTAGAGGAGGCTAAGGCTGATCAGGATGATATTACAGCGGCTAAGAGCAGGCTGAGGCTGACGAACAAGACCTATGTAGAGTTTTCTAAGGAAATGGGGCTCAGGCAGCAGCGGGAACGGCTGAGGATCGCAAAAAATATATCCGGGAGAGAAAAGACTTTTATTCGTACAGAAACAGAAAGTGCGAATATTGAGAATCTTCGTAAGGGCAGCAATGTTGTTGACTTAAAGAAGATTGAAACGGATCTGTTCAGAAGTAAATTTACACAACTTACTGGAAATTCAGCAGTAAATGATTCTTTAAGGAAATATGCAAGAGCCATGCTTGTCCATAGAAACGGAAGTGACGGAGAAGATCTGTATATTATCAGTGCGAAGAGCGGAAAAAGGCTTTTTTCTAAAACAAGCGGATCTAATGACCTGGGAGTGGAATTATCCAAAGAAGAGATCGAGAAGATTCGGAGTTATGCTAAAACAGAGGGGATTATAGGGATGCACAATCACCCAACAAATTTATATCCTACAGGAGGAGATTTTGTATCTGCTGGAGCAAGAGGATATGCATTTGGAGTAGTAGTCACCCATGATGGAAGAGTGTTCCAGTATAAAGCCGGAGATAAACCATTTCGCAGTGAATATTTTAATAAGACCGTTGACAAATATGTTTCCAAGCCATACACTTATGGCATAGAAGATGCACAGCTGATTGCATTAAAAGAATTTGAAAAGGAGTTTGGAATTGAATGGAAGGAGTTAAAATAAGGGGTAAGGATGCCATAGTCCATGAAGAAATGACAGAAGAGGAAAGAAATGCAGAATTAGAACGATTGAAAAAGGAAAGTGAAGATTTAACCGAATGGGAAGAAGAGTAGATACCACCAGTCAGTAATGGCCGGTGGTTTTTTATACCCATTTTTAGCGTTGTGACGTCGCAACAGGAAGGAATACACAATGAGTAGATTTCTAAACTGGCTGAAACGGTTCTTTTGCAGGGCGAATCCTGAATGTGAGCACCTGTATAAAAAGCACTGGTGCCGTCGCCATGGCCCTTATGGCGGGTATGTGAGGTGGTGTGTCAAGTGCGGAAAAATTAGTCATAGCAAGTCATAGAATTAGTCATAGACACGCAGGCGGTGCCTGGGTGTTATTTTTACGCCTTTTTCGGTCAGATGATGAGACCTAAAACAGTCATTCGTTTGGTGGACGGTTACACACCTATAAATAACCTAATGGCGAATCAATACAAAGAAAGGATGCAGGAAATGAAAACAGAAGATTTACAGGCAAAGGGTCTGACACAGGAGCAGATTGATTATGTAATGGCCGAATATGGTAAGGAGCTTAACGGGATTAAGCAGGACCGGGATAACTACAAGACCCAGCTTGCAGCGGCGCAGACTACGCTTAAAAGTTTTGAGGGCGTAAATGTCCAGGAGCTTCAGGGCAAGATCACACAGCTGACTGCTGATCTGGCAAACAAGGAAACAGAGTATCAGAAGCAGATTGCCGACAGGGATTTTAATGACCTGTTAAAGGCAACGGCAGAGGGCTATAAGCCAAGGAATCTGAAAGCCGTCATGCCATTCCTGGACGTTGAAAAGCTGAAAGGCAGCAAGAACCAGGAAGCAGACATCAAGGCCGCCCTGGATGCGGTGAAGAAGGACAATGCATATCTGTTTCAGGATGTCAGTATTCCCAGGGTGGTGTCTTCTACGCCTGGCCCGGGCGGTGCAGCGACGGAGGACACAAAAGCCAGAGCCAATGCAGCATTAAGAAACATTTTAGGAAGAGAATAAGGAGGTAAACAATATGGCAGTACATATTACAAGCAGGGCCGATGCAGAGGCCATTATCCGTGAGCAGGTGGTATCCACTATTTTTCAGGACGCTCCCAAACAGTCAGTATTTATGTCTTTGGCGCGCAAGCTGCCGAATATGACAAGCAACCAGACCCGCATCCGCGTACTGGATTTCCTGCCAACTGCTTACTGGGTAAACGGTGATACCGGTATGAAGCAGACCAGCAAGCAGGCATGGGATAATGTGTATATCAATGCGGCAGAGCTGGCAGTCATCATTCCGATTCCGGAGGCGGTACTGGATGATGCAGAGTTTGACATTTTCGGAGAGATCACTCCGAGGGTGAATGAGGCGATCGGCCAGAAGGTGGACAGTGCCATTATCTTTGGCGTGAACCGTCCGGCAGAGTGGCAGAACGATATTGTTACTCTGGCACGTCAGGCAGGTAATAACGTAGCACCTAGCGGCAGCCCTGATTATTATGATCTGATTCTTGGAGAAGGCGGTGTTATTTCCAAGGTAGAGGAAGATGGTTATATGTCCACAGGTGCTCTGGCATCCATGGGAATGAGGGCAAAACTGAGAGGGATTAAGGCTACGGATGGAACCCCGATCTTTAAGTCAGATATGCAGGGATCCACAAACTATGCACTGGATGGTGCGCCTATGTATTTCCCGCAGAACGGTGCATTTGACAATACGATCGCTCAGCTGATTATTGGTGATTTCAAACAGGCTGTATACGCGATCCGTCAGGATATCACTGTAAAAATCCTGGATCAGGGTGTTATTCAGGATCCTGCTACAAAAGAAATCGCTTACAACCTGGCTCAGCAGGACATGGTGGCGCTGCGTGTCGTATTTCGTATGGGATGGGCGCTCCCGAACCCTGCAACCAGGATGGATGAGGATCGTGTGGGCTGTCCGTTTGCTTATCTGGAGCCAGCGACGGCAATGACCACCCAGAAGGTTACATTTACAGTCAAGGACAACAACAGTGAGCCGAAAGCGGTTGAAGGTGCCATTGTAGACGTCAATGGTTCCAGACTGAAAACCAATGCTTCCGGCGTGGCAGAGTTCCATCTGCGTCCGGGCACCTATCCGGCAAAGATCAAGAAGAGTGGGTATGGCACTGTGACAGAAACAGTGACCGTGGACAAGTCCGCAGTACCTAAAGCAGTTACCCTGATCCCGAATGCGTAGAAAGGAGCTGGGCGCTGATGAGTTATGCAGATGAAGGATTCTATACAGACCGATATTTGTTAGGCCGTAAGCCGGTCATCAGCGCCGGCTTTGACTTCTATTCCCGTCAGGCCAGCCAGGTGATTGACAGCTATACGTTCGGACGTTTAAAGCAGACGGCGAAGATTCCGGAGGCGGTGCGCCTGTGCTGCTGTGAGCTGGCAGAGGCTGAGCTTTCCAGAGAAAAGCAGAAGAGGGATTCTGGTGGGAAAACGTCCGAGAAAATTGGAACCTATTCCGTCAGCTTTGCCTCTTCGGGAGAGCGCGATTCTGCATATGCCAGGGAACAGGAGGCCATCGTGATGAAATGGCTTGGAGGTACCGGCCTGTGTTATCAGGGGGTGTGAGATGTATACCAATGCAGATGTGACATTATACCTGTACAGCAAAGAGGGCAGGGACGTACGATATACCCGTGTCCCCATTGAGGGAGTGTACTGGGAGGATGTGCAGCAGTCCACATTTCTGAAGACAGGGCAGAAGGATGCGGCTTCTGTCCTGCTGGTAATCCCGTATGAGAGCCTGAATCGTCCGTTGCGTATCACCAGAGGAAAAGATCTGGCTGTCAAAGGGATTATTACGGATGAAATCGACAGCAGCACGCAGGAAGCCTTGTCGAAGTCATTGGCAGCCTTAAAGGCGTCCCATGATTATGTGACCGTTACCACAGCAGATGAACGGCTGTATGGCAGTGAATCCGTGTGGCATTATGAGCTGTCCTGCAAGTAAGGAGGCATTATGGAGGTTGAATTTGAAATGAAGTCCACCGAGGCTCTTCTGAGAGCCCGTGGCTTGCAGAAAAATGGGCCGGTACAAAAGCTGGTAGACAGTGAGTGCATGAGGTACATGTCCTCATATATGCCACGCAGACAGGCGGGAGAGCTGGAACACATGATGGCTATGGCGACTGTGGTCGGATCCGGGCAGATCGACATTCCTGGGCCTTACGCTCATTACCTCTATGAGGGCATTGTGTATGAAGATCCTGAATTAAAATGTGCTGGTTGGATATCCAATACTCCAGGGCCATATTTTGGTCAGTGGTATTCCCGGAAGGGTGTAATCAAGGTTCGCACAAACCGGGAATTGACATACACTGGGGCTCCCATGCGTGGCAAGAAGTGGTTTGAGAGGATGAAGGCAGACCACAAGGATGATATCCTCCGGGCGGCGCAGGCTCTGGCAGATAGGAGGGGAAGTTCATGACCATCATAGACTATATGCGTCAGACATTGACGGAGTATCCAAAGATTTCTGAGTTTCTGGCCGGAGATGAGATCCATATTGATTTTACGGAGCCAGACCCGGTCAATTACGGCCTGACCAGTAACGGGGACAGCCTGATAAAGGAGGATGTGCTGGGAAACCAGATCCGGCAGCATAATTTTGTTATGTATGCGGTCGGTCAGTCCTTTACAGATTATAACCGGCTAGCAAACAGCAACTTCCTTCTGGAGCTGTCACTCTGGCTGGAGAGGCTGCCTCCCGGGGATGAGCTTACATTTCAGGCCGGAGAACAGGAACTAAAGGGAACTTTTTTAAAGGCAACCACAGCCAATGCAATGAGCATGGGGCTGATGGGGGACACCGTTGACAGTGGCGTAATGTATCAGCTGCAGATCTACGCCCAGTACAAAATAGAAAGCGAGGAATTTTAAATGCCAGAAGCAGTAACAGGGAAAATCAAACGTAAATTCATGGCGCACTATATTGATTCGGTAGCTCCGGGAGCAGGATCAGAGGCGGCAAAATATGTCCGCTTAGGCAAGGATCTGGAAGAGTTCAATGTGGAAATGAACGCCAATGTGGAAACTAAAAACAATATTTTAGGTGAAACTTCTGTAAATCTGGACAGCTATCAGCCTCAGGCATCTGCTGAACCGTATTATGCAGAGATTGGCGATCCTCTGTTTGAACGGTTGCAGGCAATCATTGATAAGCGCCAGACTTTGGATGATCTGAAGACTTCCGTGGTGGAAGTGCATCTTTGGGACGAGGATGAGTCAAAGACTGGCTCCTATGTGGCATATAAAGAAGATGCCATTATTGAGGTTTCCAGCTATGGCGGTGATACAACCGGATACCAGATCCCGTTTAATGTACACCATACCGGCAACAGGGTGAAGGGCTTGTTTACGTTGGCTACTAAGGCGTTTGTAGAAGATGGGAAAGAATGAAGAGGGGTCCGAATGAGAAGTCTTAATTTTAATGATGGTTATGAGAGTTTCATGGTTAATGATGATCCAAGCCGGGTAATACGGTTTAATCCGGCTGATCCGGAGATTATTAACCGTGTTCTGAGCGTTCAGAATGAATTTAGCGCTTACCAGATCCCGGAAGGGATTGAGCTGAATCCGGACGGAAGCCCTAAAACGGATTTGGAAAAGAACGGGGCATATGTGGCTGAATTTACGGTTGCCATGCGTAAGGCCTTTAATGGCATTTTTAATGCGGATGTGTATGACACGATTTTTGCAGGCCAGTCCCCGTTATGCATTATCGGTCAGAATTATCTTTTTGAAGAGGTTTTAAATGGATTGCTGGAACTGATGCAGCCGGCTGTAAAAGCCTATAACGAAAAGAACCGAGAGAAGATGAACCAGTATTTAAAGGACGTGGAAGCCGATGAAGTTCCTGCCGGACAGCCTTGAAGTGGGCGGAGTTACATATCCGATTGAAACAGATTACCGTAATATCCTGATTTTTCTGTCTGCCTGTACAGATCCGGATCTGACAGCCGCCCAAAAGCTTGAAATATTGCTAAGAAGGCTGTACAGGAAGGGATACAGCCAGATTCCTCAAGAACATATAGGGGAAGCTATCTTGCAGGCGAAATGGTTTGTGGACTGCGGCAGGGAAGATGATGACAAAAGACCCGCTAAAAAGATGATGGACTGGGAGCAGGATGAAGCGATCCTGTTCCCTGCGGTCAATAAAGTAGCCGGTATAGAAACACGAGCTGTCCCCTATCTTCACTGGTGGACATTTGCCGGGTATTTCATGGAGATTGAGGAGGGAACGTTTTCTACAGTTCTGGGAATCCGCCAGAAAAAGGCCAAGGGGAAGCGGTTGGAAAAATGGGAAGAGGAATTTTACAGAAATAACAAAAAGCTGTGTGATCTGAAGAACCGGTATACGGAAGAAGAACAGAAAGAGATTGATTATTGGAATAAGCTATTGGGTTAGGCACCGGAAGGTGTCTTATTTTATGCCCGGAAATGAGGTGAGAGCATGGCAGCAGATGGAAGCCTGCGGTTTGATACAGGAATCAATACAGAGGGATTCAAAGATGGTATTTCAGTATTAAGTAAAGCGATGGACAGGCTGACAAAAGCAGTGGATCAATTATCTTCTAATATTATAACCCGTTTTGGGGCCACAGAGCATTCTATGCAGAAAGTGGCTGAAGGAGCGGAGAAAGCATCAGAAGAAATTGAGTCTATTGGCAGTTCCGCTGATCGGTCGACAGAAAGAGTAAAAAGCTTGCAAGAACAGATGGATGCAATCAGCGTGCATACAATGCAGGACTCTGCTGCTGATGTGGCAACCGCAGCCCCAGTATCTGTTCCAGTAGCGGCATCCGATATGGGATATAATCCAGAAGCAATGTCAGCAGTGTTTGGAAAAGCAGCAGAAGATATACGCAGTTGGTCGGATGCAATTAAGATGTACGGTCAGCAGGCGGGATTTGCATTGAACGATCTGGAGCGGGATGCAGCAGAGGCAGGGCAGGCAATATCAAGCGGAGCCGATCAGGCAGAGAATACGGTGCAGAGGTATGTGGGTTTTAAGGATTCTGTAATCGGGGCCTTTAAAAATATGCCAAGAGCGTTTGCTCTTATTCCAAAAGCATTATCGTTAGAAATTTCCAAGATACCAGGGATTGTAAAGAGTGGTTTTTCCAAAGCGTCAGGAGTCATATCAGGATTCGGAAAAGCACTTGGAAAAGGGCTTGCGGGAAAAGCAAAATCGGCTGTGGCAAGTTTAAAAGCACTGTCCAAGCCTGCCAATAAGGCAGCAAAGAGCATTTTAAAATTATCTAATATGTTTAAGCTGATGCTCATTCGTATGGCAATGCGCGCGGTTGTTCAGGGCGTAAAAGAGGGAATGCAAAATCTAGTACAGTATTCAGGAGACGCCAATCAAGCCATGTCGGAATTGACATCAAGTATGACATACGCCAAAAACAGTTTTGCGGCTGCTTTTGCACCGATTTTGTCTTTTGTAGTGCCAGCAATTACAGTGCTTATCAATGCCCTGGCTACAGCGGTAGGATATGTAAATCAATTTTTCTCCGCTTTAGGCGGGAAAGGTACGTTTGTCCGAGCTAAAAAAGTAAATCAGGATTATGCAGCTAGCCTGAAAAAGACCGGAGGCGCAGCAAAGCAGGCAGGAAAGGACGCGAAAAAGGCACTGGCCCCGTTTGATGATCTGGTACAGATCCAAAGAGAAGGTGCGGATGGCTCCTCTGGTGGATCAGGTGGAGGTATAGATCCCTCACAGATGTTTGAAACCGTAGCAATCGATCAGGGAATCAGTGATTTTGCAAATAAGCTGAAAGAACTGTGGCAGGCCGGAGATTGGGAAGGTATTGGACAGCTTATCGGTCAGAAGATCAATAATTCAGTCCAGAAGTTTACGGACTATATAAGCTGGGACAATGTAGGCGCTAAGATCACTGCATTTGTGACCGCATTTACTACGCTGTTTAACAGCCTGGTCGCAAATATTGATTGGTATTTGATTGGTATCATGATGGGTACAGGGATCAATACGTTAGCAAATACCCTATATCTGCTTCTTACTCAGATTGACTGGCTTATGCTGGGATCAGCTCTAGCAACGGGGCTTAATGGTATGGTCGCTATGATTGACTGGAATTTATTCGGAGCCACTCTGGGAGCATTTTTCCAAGCAAAAATTTCGGGTCTGTATGGTTTTGTGGATACTGCTGACTGGCCATTGATTGGACAGGCTATTGGAAATGGGCTTAATGGAACCATATCACAAATTGACTGGGGAATGCTTGGGCTGTTATTTGCTACAGGATTAAGTGGATTATTTGCTATTGCCGGAAATTTTGCTCAGACGTTTGACTGGACAGGATTCGGTAGCTCAATCGCCTTGAGCCTAAGTACGTTTTTCCAGACATTTGATTGGGCCGGATCTGGTACAGCCATCAGCGATATAATAATTGGAATTTTGGATGCGCTCCTTACTGTAATTATTCAAACAGATTGGTGGGCTTTTGGTGAAGGCATTGCAACTGCGATAGAACATATCGATTGGACAACAGTGGCTAACCGTTTTTTTGCAGTTATTGGGGCTGCGCTGGGCGGATTTGCTGCTTTCTTGGGTGGATTGCTTTCTGATGGCGTAGAAGGGGCTAAAAATTACTTCCAAGAGAAAATAGAGGAATGTGGAGGAAATGTGGTAGATGGCATCCTTATGGGAATTGTGGATGGAATGAAATCTATCGGTACATGGATAAAGAATAATATTTTCACTCCATTCATGAATGCATTTAAGGATGCATTCGGAATCCACAGCCCTTCTACCGTTATGGCTGAAATGGGCCAGTACCTCTGGGATGGCTTCTGTAATGGTATTAAAGAGTTTTTCTCAAATCCCGGAGCATTTATTAAGGCAAACATTACGGATCCATTTGTGAACGGCTTGAAGAGCCTTCTTGGAATCCATAGCCCGTCTACTGTTCTGGCAGGAATCGGCTCTTACACAGTGCAGGGATTTAACCAGGGCGTGACGAGCGAACAGACTGCTTCCCAGAATGTGGTACAGTCATGGGCTTCCGGCGTGGCAAACTGGTTTTCAGAAAAGTTTGGAATCGGAACAGGGGATTCTACGGAATCCAAGAAGTGGGCCAACAGCATTATGTCAGGATTTAACAATACCGTAAGGAAGAATTATACCCAGTCCCAGACAGTAATGGAAACATGGGCCGAAAACGTAAGGAAGTGGTTCGTGGGTGTTGATGAAAACCAGGGGGTAAATGAACTTTCCTGGACGAAATTCGCAAACCTTATTATCCAGGCATTTAAAACCAAAATAGAAGGCAGCCATTCTGAAACACAGGGGCCTGTAGAAAAGTGGGCCAGAAATGTCAGGGAATGGTTCTGGGGAGACGGTGATCCTCAGGGAACCGGAGGAATGTATGCAGCATTCTACGACATGGCAAAGCGGATCAATGAGGGCTTTGCAAATGGTATCAGTGATTTTGCATACATGGCAAAGGACGCGATCCGGAAGTGGGCGGCTGAGGCAATGGAAGAAGCTGAAGAAGAGTTTGATATCAATTCTCCCTCAAAAGAGTTTTACAGCATTGCTGAGTATGTGGTCCGTGGATTCAACGACGGAATCGCTGATATGGCAAGATCGTCCCGTAGTATTGTCCAGGACTGGCTGGATGGTGTTATGGATGTATTTGACGGCGTACAGATCCAGCTGCCCGTAGGGATGGATATTCCTAATGCGGTTTCGCATCTGCCTAAGATGGCAAGCGGAAGCATTGTACCGCCGCGGGCAGGTGATATGTCTGCATCTATGCGGGACAAATCCTACGAAGAGGAAGAGGTATTATCCAGTCTGATTGCAAAGCTTGATGCATTACTTAGCCGGATGCAGAGGGACGGCAGCCAGCCGATCCAGATTGTATTAAATCTGACTGGGAGTATGGCGGCACTGGCAAGAGCATTAAAGCCAGAGCTTGACCGTGAGGCGGCGCGTAGAGGCGTAAGCCTGGTAGTGATAGGAGGAACCTGATGGCGGACAGTGTATTTTTAATGGATGGCAGAGCGTATAACGTGGAAGTGGAGGCCGATTCCCTGGAACGTAGTTTTGCAGTGACAGATACCGATCAGTCAGGGCGCACCATGGACTATACTATGGAACGTGATGTGATCGGCACGTTTTATACTTACGCCATGCAGGTATACCTCAACGATGGGGACGCAGCATCCTATGATGCATTTTATGACGCTGTTTCGGATACCCATGCGGCTAGCCACGACATGACGTTCCCATATGGACAGGAGACATTAACCTTTCGCGCATACGTTACACAGGGCAAAGACAAGCTCCGTATCCGGAACGGAAAGAACCTGTGGGGAATGGATGGCCTGTCATTGAATTTCACGGCAATGGAACCGCAGAGGAGGCGATAGGAAATGAAATGGGATATTAGGGTGGAGAGCAACGGGCAGCAGCCATATGCGTCAGTTGAGGATCTTGCAAATATGGAGCAGCAGCTCCCACCGTATGCTCTGTGTCTTCCAAGGTATGCAAAAATGGACAGCAACTATCCTAATGCTCCAGACCAGATAGAAAAGGGGCTGTATGGTTACATCAGTACAGCCCTTAGCGGCCAAGATGGAAGGTTTGAGAATCCTCCGGTAATCACGGTGACATTTGACCGCTTAAAGACAAGCAATGGCATACATCTGGTTTTTAACCGATTGAGTGGTGACTATGCATCCAGTATTCAGATCCGATGGAATAAGGACGGAGAGTTGGTGCATGAGCAGGATTTTGAGCCGGACGGGACAGAATATTTCTGTCGGACCAAAGTGCCGCTGTTCAATCAGATTGTAATTACATTCCTTAAAAGCAGCAGACCCTATCGTTATCTATGGCTGGCTGTTATTAAAAACCAAAGGATGACGGATGCAGGCGGCTTGAAAATCGTTTATGACGATATCGCTCTGGGAGCAACAGAGAATAATACCGCAGAGACACTGGACAAGGATTATTATGTAGATTTGCAGGATTTAAAAGAGGGAGTTGAGTTTCCGGATTATGCACTGTGCCTGCCGCGTTATGCAAAGATGGACGGAGGTTATTCCAACGCTCCGGATCAGCTGGAAGAGATGGGGTATGTAAGCGACAGTATATCTGGCCCTGAGGGTGCATTCATAGTACCGCCTGCAATCACATTTTCTTTCAGCCAGAATTATTCCAGCGTTGGGATTACGCTGAGATTTAATGATTATACAGAAGACCGGTGTAGCCGAATCAATATAAAATGGTATCGTGACGAAGAACTGTTAAAGGACCAGGATTATGAACCGGACAGTTATAATTATTTCTGTTACGGAGTAGTGGATTATTACAATAAAGTAGTTATTACGTTTTTGGAAACCAGCAAACCATATCGTAATGTGTTTTTAACTCATATTATATGGGGGCTGATCCGGGTATTTAAGGATGATGAAATAGAGGATATTAACTGCCTGATGGAACTCAATTCAATTTCAGAAGAGGTCAGTATAAATACAATGGATTATACGATCCGGAGTAAAACAGAGTATGCGTTTGAGTTCCAGAAAAAGCAGAAACAGACCCTGTATTTTGACGAGGCGATCCTGGGGATTTATTACCTTAAGGACGGAAAACAGATCGGGGAAAAACGGTACTCAGTGGAGACACAGGATGCGGTCGGGATTTTGGATAACAATCCGTTCATGGGTGGAATCTATGAAAATATGTTGGTGTCTGAGATTTTGGACAACATTATGGAAGGTGAAGGTATTGCATATTTTTTAGATGATGCCTATAAGGAGACCAGAATAAGCGGATATTTACCTGTTACCAGTAAACGCAGCGCTCTGCAGCAGCTTGCGTTTGCAGTTGGCGCTCTGGTAGATACAAGCTATGACCGCCAGCTGTATGTATATCCGGAGCAGACAGAGGTGACGGCAGAATTTACTGGACGGGATATTTTTTTGGGCCTTACTGTGGATCATAGTGAAATGGTGACGGGAATCCGGTTGTATGCACATAGCTATACGCCAAGTCAGGAGTCAGCAGAGCTGTATAAGGGAAGCTTAACAGGAGAAACTAAGCTGGAGTTTTCCGAACCGTATCATAGTCTGTCGATCACAGGCGGTACTATAGAAAAGCATGGGGCCAACTATGCGTATATCATTTCCAATGGCGGAGAGGTTGTCTTAACGGGGCTTAGATATAACCATAACACGATTACACTCTTGAAAGAGAATCCAAAGATCACCCAGAATAAAAATATTGCTGAGGTAAAAGAAGCAACTCTTGTCACCATGGAAAATGCGCAGGTAGTATTAAACAGGGTATATGATTACTACAGCAATAATGAGAGTGTCAGCTTCCGGGCGGTTATCAACGATCAGGAACTTGGGAATCGGGTTCGGGTAACAACGGGATTTAAAGGCACAATGGAAGGGATGATCCGGAAACTGGATATGAAATTTTCACGGAGAAAAATCACAGCGGAGGTGACAGTGGGATGAGTACAGTGCTGGATACACTGATTACAGACCGGACTAGTGCGGACCTTGCGGCCGATCTGGATAAGGTCTATGCAGATTATATCTGCCTTAACCGGGTGGAACAGGCCTGTGCTCTTCTGGCACAGCGGTTTGGTGTAGATATAAAAACCAAGGAATGGAAGATGGAGGACTACCGTACAGATGCGGAAATGGCCCGACTGCTCGAAAATATCAAAAAGGTAAGAGCGGCATATTTTGTAAAGTCCAGTACCCCACCAACTCCGGTAAAGATCACATACGATAACATCTATCAGGCCAATGATATTGAGCAGATACTAAAGGATCTGGGAGATATGTATGACAGTATGATATCAGGGCAGAGGCGGTTAGGCTTTCATCTGGGGCGGAAGATGCTGGGAAACAGGAGGTAAGACATGGCATTAAAAACAGATTTCAAGGATGATATTTTTGAGGGTAACAGGAAATATAAGCTATCTCAGGACGGCGAGGGAAATACTGAGATTCAGGACGTGACGGTCTATAGTCAGGAAGGCAATCTGTTCACAGCTGAGCATATCAATGCCACCAACAAGGCAGTAAACGGTCTGTCAGAGGATATGGCATCCCTAAAAAAATCTGTCAGTGATGGAAAAACATTGGTTGCCGCAGCCATCACTGCAAAAAAAGTAGCTACCGCGGCAACGGCCAGTTTTGCGGAAATGGCTGAAAATATCAAAAAGATTGTGCTGGGGAGCGGAACCGCGAGAGCAGCGGACGTATTGGCCGGAAAGACATTTACAAATAATGACGGTGTTGAATACACGGGCACGATGCCGGAACGCGGGACATGGAATGGAAGCCTGGGAACGTCCGGTTCCATAACAATTCCTGCCGGACATCACAGCGGGCAGGGAAAGGTTTCTGCTGCAACACAGACAGCACTGACATTGAATCCCGGAACCACACAGAAAACAGCGTATGTCTATCAAAAATACATGCTGGGCAACATCACAGTTCCGGCCATCAATATTCCAGCAGCCTACATAAAAAAGGGTCAGCGGATTACCTTCCCGGATGGAAGTTCGGTAGTTGGAACCTTTGAGGGCTGGGTACCGGTTGCGACGGATCTGTATTATAACGGGCAGAATGTGGCTGGGTTTGAACCGAATAATATTAATACCTCAGATTATGCGTCATTTGATAATAACCAAATTTCAATAACAGGAGTAACAATTCTTAAATTTAAATCTACGATAACATATGATGTTCGTTCTTACTCAAAATTCATTATTGAGGGAAATATAATTCCATATGCAAGCTCGTCCACGGTAACTATTACACCTAATAATGGGCAACAAAAAGTATCTGCTAGTTTCAGCGGGGCACAGAGTCAAATTGTCGTAGATATAACAGCATTAACATCATTGAATTCTACCTGGTATTTGGAGCTCGCAGAGGGTACCAGCTCTGGCAAAATCAACAAAGGAAGTTACATCCGCCGCATCCGTTTAGCGTAACTACATTATTAATATATTACGGCGCCGCCCCGTTACGCGGCAGAAAGGACAAACTATGAGCATCAAACACAAATCTATTACCCCACACGTAAACGCAGGCCCCGCAGTTGGAAAAGACAGCAAGCCGCTGAAAAACAAGGTGTTAAGCACTGGCGAGGGACATGAGTACACCAAGCCTGCAACTCCCGGAAAGCCCCATATTGTTCAGTCTGGACATAAGGAAGGCGGTCCGGGACATAAGGATTGTGACCACGATTAATGATTAAAAATTGACAGGAGGTACTGTAATGCTGACAGACATTGTACAGTACATTTTTTTACACTGGGTGGAGTGGCTATTTTTAGCCATATCCGCCCTTTTGGGTTGGGGCTATCGTCAGCTTACCAAAAGACAAAAAGCCGAAGCAGAGCGAAATACAGCCCTTCACGAGGGGATGCAGGCACTTCTCCGCGACCGCATCATACAGGCCTATAACCATTACCAGGATAAGCAGTACTGCCCGATATACGGAAAAGAGAACGTAAAGCGGATGTATGATGCATACCACACGTTGGGTGGTAATGATGTAGCAACAAAATTAAAAGATACATTGTTAGAAATGCCGGAAGAGCCGGCAGAAAGAGAGGAATGAATATGCTGAAGAATTGCGTATTTCGTCCGGACGTGGACACTGTGGCATGGATTAAGGCAGCAGGAATCCGGGCAATCAAAACCATGGCTCAGACGTTTGTGGCCACAATTGGAACAGCTGCTGTGATGGGGGATGTTAACTGGCAGATGGTAGGCAGCGCAACTGTACTGTCTGGCATTCTGTCTGTAGCGACATCCATCGCAGGCATCCCAGAGGCTGCAGCTCAGTAAGGAGGTGATCCAGATCTCCCGCGCCCGGCCGGGTTATGCCGGGTAATTTCACAAAAAGGAAGGAATTGAACTATGGGAAGTCAGGAATTTTTAAATATTTGCAAAGCAAGAGTAGCAGAGTATCACAACCAGAAAAAGGATAAGACAGATTCAGCAGAAGATCTGACCGCGGATGACGTATTTGTAGTCTGGTACTGCAAGAGCCTGCAGAATCATAAGGCCCTGCTCAGTACTCCGGTATCTGATGGTATGTACTACGAACTGACCTACAACGGCGATAAGAACGAGTTGTATTTTGATGCCTATAAAAAGTGGGAAAACGTCTGTTATCCTATGTAATTTTTGCGACGTCGCAACGGCACAGCCCCCAGATTTTATTCTGGGGGCTGTGCCAATTACCGTGATTGAATTTTAGAAAGAAGGGCTTCCTGAAGAATTTGGGAGAAGTTAAGTCCCATGGAAGTAGCTGTTTCATTTAACCACTCAGGAATAGTAAGAGTTTTTTTGACAGCTTTATTATTATACATTTTGCGATATTTTATGGTGTCACAAGCAATAAAATTTGCAAATTCATTTTCAGATACATGAATGGAAGACAAGGCGGATGCACGCGGAATTTCTCTTCCTTCTTTTTCATATCCATAAAGTGTAAGTGCAAGAGCGTCCTCTGCCATTTCAATTCCATCTTCTAAGCTGTCACCACAAGTATAGCATCCCTCCAAATCTGGAAAGACAATAGAGTACGCACCGTTTTCTTCCAATGTAAAAATTGCGGGGTAAACATATTTTGCCATGATAATCCTCCTGATATTTTTTATTAGATGATGTGGGGCTATTTAAGCCCCGCATCTTTTAATATGTTAATAGCTGTTCCTGTAGGAACCTCTGCTTTGTGTCGTGGTACTGTGAATTGTTTTCCAGTTATCTCACTATACCATACATCGTGGCGACTGCCATGCCTTAAAATGTAGCATTGGTTCTTTTTTAATTTTTTAGTCAATTCCTGAGTGTTCGTGTTCCCTCCTTTCGTATATCAATATTATAACACGTGCAAACACGTATGTCAATAGAAATACGTATAAGTACGTGCGAAAATAATGTAAAAAATGATAGAAAATGACAATAGGAGAAAGCAATGGAAAATACAGTAAAGAAGTTAATCGACCAGGCCGCCAAATGGGTCGGCTACTTGGAAAAGCGAAGTAATGCCCATCTGGATGATTTTACAGCCAATGCAGGCAGCAACAACTATACCTGTTTTGCCAGAGATTACAAGGCCCATACCGGCGGTAACTATCAGGCCCAGCCCTGGTGCGCCATGTTCGTATCCGAAATGTTTGTGCAGGCATTTGGTCTGGATACGGCCAAGATGCTATTATGTGGCAGTCTGTATCATTACTGTCCGACGGGCGTAGAACAGTTTAAAAAAGCCGGCTGTTTTAGCCGCACTCCGGAGCCGGGAGCGGTGATATTTTTCACCAACGGAAAGAGAGCCTATCATACCGGCATCGTCACGGAAGTAACGGCCACGCGGGTAAAGACCATTGAGGGCAACACCTCCGGAGCTTCCGGCGTGGTGGAGAACGGTGGCGGAGTGTGCAGAAAATCCTACAGTCGCACTGACAGTAAGATACTGGGCTATGGCCTGCCGCCATGGTCAAAGCTGGGGAAATCCGGCTGGCAGCAGGAAAATGGTGGCTGGCGGTTTTATCTGGACAACGAGCGCTGTGTTGTCAACGACTGGTACGAGGATGAGGGGCGCTGGTACTGGTTTGACGGGGCTGGCATGATGGTTAGTAATACTTGGAAGACTGGAAAGGACGGCAGATGGTATTATCTGGGAGAAGACGGCAAGATGTTAAAAGACACCTGGTTGATGCTTGATAATGAGCTGTACCGATTGAATTCAGATGGAAGTATGTTTGAGGGAACTCTGACTTTGCAGACAGATAGCAGAGGTGAATTGGAAATAAAAAATAAGTAGCAGAGCAAAAGGTATTATGGTATAATCTTCCTGTTACCGCCTCCTATACTGGTAAGGAAAGGAGGTGCTTACTATGGAATTTATTATATCCTTTATCGTCGCTGTTGCGGCTGGTGTAGTTTGCCACTACATCATCAAATGGTTGGACGGCGATAAATAATCGGTAACCAGCCTGTGGGGTTAAGCCTTCCCACTCCAAAATAGGAATAGAAAAACCCGAAGGTCTTGCACACCTCCGGGTTTTTTGTTGTCGCTCACTATGGAACAACTATATCCTTTATTGCCTATTGGCATTATAGCATATGCAGTCTGTAATTGCAATATACCTAAATAAAATTCTATTAGCATAACGACAATCAGAGCATCCTTCTTCGGAGGGGGCGTTCTTCTGTTCGGGGTTGGCGAAATAGGTCATTTTGGTCCTGGCAAGGGGCTGAAAAATCATTATATGTTCTTACAGTATGGCGGCCCAGATGGTGAGGCAGCGGCAGCTCTTCGATATTTGAGCCAGAGATATGCAATGCCCTATGAAAAGGGAAAGGCGGTTCTGAATGATGTGGGAACAGAAGAGCTGGGGCATTTTGAGATTATTGGAGCAATTGTGCACCAGCTGACGAGAAATCTGACACCTCAGGAAATTGAGGATTCTGGATTTGGCCCGTATTATATTGATCATACAACGGGAGTCTGGCCACAGGCAGCAGGAGGAATTCCGCTGAATGCCTGTGAGTTTCAGTCTAAGGGAGATCCGATTACAGATCTTTTCGAGGATCTTGCTGCAGAACAGAAAGCCCGGTCGACCTATGATAATATCCTTCGGGTGGTAAAGGATCCGGAGGTATGCGATCCGATTCGCTTTTTGAGAGAGAGAGAAATTATCCATTTTCAGCGGTTCGGTGAAGTTTTAAGAGACGTTCAGGATCGTTTGAGCAGCCGCAATTTTTATGCCTTTAATCCGGCATTTGATAAGCCGCAGGCAAGAAGTGGAAAAACAGATTCTTAAGTATAATTTAGAATAATAAATAAAAAATCCAAATATATCAGAAAATATAAAGAATAGATACAAATATAAAATATTATTAATGTTTTTATTGAAAATAAATTGAAAAAAATGTTGACAAAATGGAAAAGTAGTGATATTATATAACCATAAAGATAAGAACTTCTTATCCAAACAAAAGCAGAGAAACAAACATTTGATTCAAGACGCAGATGTTTGTGGAGCTGAAAAGTAACAAAAGGGTTTGGCAGTTACCTCAACTTGAATAGGTTTGGAACAGAATTTCAATCAAAAGTAAATATCAAAATTTATCAGGAATCAAAAGATAGGAAATATTAGGTAGTAAATATAAGATATCAGAGATAGGAAATATTCAAAGAAATGAGAATATAAAATGATAGATTATATTAAAAAATATAAATTATCTTAGATGAGAGATAAAGGAAAAGATAATATAATTTGAGTTGAAAAGATGTGAAAGACTGAAAGAAAATGCCAGGAAAGAGTCTTTATATGATAGTCGTAGGAGGCTATAGATAGAGACTCTTTCTTTTTGCGCGGTATCTTTTACGCCCATCGTGCCAAATTGTCGCTGATATGTACAAAAATAAAAGATATAATTTGTATAAACTGTACATTGAAAGATTGGATGAGATGTGATATTGTATACATACAAGTTAAGTGTATACAAGTTAAAGAACTGTATACAAATAAAAGAGAGAAGGAGAATGAATTATGGATTACATCAACAATTATTCCCTGGAAGGCAAAGTTGCCCTGATTACTGGCGCTTCTTACGGCATTGGCTTTGCTATTGCAAAAGCTATGGCAGGTGCTGGAGCAACTATCGTTTTTAATGATATTAAGCAGGAGCTGGTGGACAAGGGTGTTGCTGCCTATGCTGAGATTGGTATTAAAGCTCATGGCTATGTATGTGACGTTACCAACGAGGATGCTGTAAATGCAATGGTTGCTCAGATCGAAAACGAGGTTGGCGTGGTTGATATTCTGGTAAATAATGCAGGTATCATCAAGAGAATCCCGATGATCGAAATGTCTGCAAAGGATTTCCGTCAGGTTATTGATGTAGACTTAAATGCTCCGTTTATCGTATCTAAGGCTGTTATCCCGTCTATGATTAAGAAGGGTCACGGCAAGATTATCAACATCTGCTCTATGATGTCTGAGTTTGGTCGTGAGACCGTATCTGCTTATGCAGCAGCAAAGGGCGGCTTAAAGATGCTGACCAGAAATATTTGTTCTGAGTACGGCGAGCACAACATTCAGTGTAACGGTATTGGACCTGGCTACATTGCTACTCCTCAGACAGCTCCGCTGCGTGAGAAGCAGGCTGATGGTTCCAGACATCCGTTTGACCAGTTTATCGTAAGCAAGACTCCGGCTGGCCGCTGGGGCGAGGCAGAGGATCTGGGCGGACCGGCAGTATTCCTGGCATCTGACGCTTCTAACTTTGTAAACGGACAGATTCTGTACGTAGATGGCGGTATTCAGGCTTATATTGGAAAGCAGCCGTCCTAATCTGATTTTAAAAATCGATTTCGCAGGCAGATCCGCAAGCTGAGCCTGCAGGATAGCAAAAGGAGGAAGACGCATGGGCGAAAAGTGTTATAAGAATCGCGGCGACTATGTATTCGACATGCTGAAGCAGGAAATTCTTTCTTTAGAGCTGAAACCTGGACAGGCAATCAGTGAAAATGAAATCTGCAGCCGGTTTGACGTTTCCCGGACTCCGGTCCGGGAAGCTCTTCGGAGACTGCAGGAGCAGGGGTTTGTGAATACGATTCCGTATTCGGGAACTTATGTGACACTTCTCAATCTGGATAATATCCGGCAGATGATTTATATGAGGGTTGCAGTTGAACTGATGGTGATGCGCGATTTTATGGAAGTGGCGACGCCTCTTCTTTATGAGGAAATACGTCATCAGATTCGGTGCCAGGAGCTTTTGATTCAGGAGCCAGGATTTGAGCCGGAACAGTTTTACAGTATGGATGCCCAGATGCATGGTTTGTGGTTTTGTGCTATAGGCAAGACGAAGCTGTGGGATTTTATACAGGCTCAGCAGCTGCATTATACCAGATTCCGCATGTTGGATTTTGTTACAGAAACAGACTTTACCCGTATTATCCGGGAGCACAAACAGCTTCTGGAGTTTTTGGAAAAGAAGGATGAAAAGGGGCTGGAGGAGGCATTAAAGGCCCATCTTTACATTAGCATGACTCGGATGAAATATGCGATTGAAGTAGAATATAAGGATTATTTTGAGGTAGTCAATGGCAGCGAAAGCTAAAAATGGCTGCCTCTTTCTTTGTTATTGCCTTTCGGTGGGAAGAAGCTGTTTACGACAGGAGATGAAACAAAGAAGGGTTTGAAAGCAGAGATTTCATTTACAAGGTTTTAATTTATAGCACAGCTATAATGACAGAGAGGGAAAGTTCTGATATAATTTTATAGAGAAACTAGAGTCTAGAAAATGCCAAAAAGTGCAGAAGGGAGTTGGGATGGCATAAACCAATATCCTCATATTGACATGTATAAAACTGGACAGAATATGAAAAATATGATGCAGAGAAGGGGCTTAACTGTCCGTAATCTGCAGGAATATTTGAAATTGGCAACTCCTCAGAGTATTTATCACTGGTTTGAAGGGAGAAATCTGCCCACAATTGACAATTTATATGCACTGAGTGCATTGTTCCATGTACCAGTCGATGCTTTGATTTGTGGAAATAGAGAGGAAAATTATCGGTTTTCCAGAATGGGAGGAAGCATTTGGCTGCGTTCTTATTACCTTAGTTATCGGGAGTTTTATTGGAAATAGGCACAAGAGACAGATTATACTACAGCTACAATGACAAATAAAAAAACATCCTTTAAAATAATTTTACAAGAGATTATTCTAAAGGATGTTTTTTCTATGCCATAGGAAAGTGCGTCCTATGACATAAAAACGCTCCGCGAGGATCGCCGTGCGACGGAAGAGAATTTTGTCGCAGAAGCGACCCGCCGCAGGCGGAGAAGTTCGCGAGCGAGCTTCTTTTTCATGAGATATGCCCGGAAACATCAGGATCTCATCTAAAAATATTTTAGAATTTGGAGAGGGAGGATGAAAATGCAGCCAAAAACACAGAGGAAACACAACGCGGCGAGACTATTTTTTATATGTTGTCTGATTGAGTATATAGCCAGACAAACAAAGAATTTGCGATCAGATGTTGTAAATGCATTGGGGAAAAGGAAAATAAAGCTTATTTTTGATTCGTCTTCCGGCTGGTACTGTTTTGACAATATGGAACAGGTGTGTGCGGAGCTTATCGGGGAGTGCAGGATAGCAGAGGGGAATTTTGATAATGTGGGAGACTGTCGATATCCTGTCCCCACTTATTGGGAGATAGGGAAGGTTTATCAAAAGCTGATCCAAAAGGTTACGGATATAACACAGGGAGATTTGTTTGAGGTGCTGATCAAGGTGTATCATTCTTTTATCAGCAGGAAGATAGATGATTACAACAGCGGCGCCTATCTGGAAAATACGGTCTATTTGCTGGAGTGTTTTTTGAAAAACAGAATAATATAGAATATTTCTCATTCTATATCGGTAAAAAAAGAAAAAATTTAGAAAAAAATAGAAATTATAACAAACTTTCTGTTATAATAAGAAAAGCGGGATCCATATCGGATGAAAGGTGAGAGAATCGAATAAAAACTTCTCATTTTCGCAAAACAAAATGTGGAAGCAGATTGTTGGGAGACAGAGCTTTTCGAAGAGAAAGGAGTTATAATTTATGAAAGTAATCATTGTTGGAGGCGTAGCAGGAGGAGCGGGAACTGCAGCCCGTCTCAGAAGAAATGATGAGAGTGCAGAGATTATCATAATGGAACGCGGACAGTATATTTCTTATGCAAACTGTGGGCTCCCCTATTATGTAGGAGGGGTGATTACAGATAAAGGAGCTCTGCAGCTGCAGACTCCAGAGCGATTTCATCAGAGATTCGGCGTAGATGTGAGGACAGAAAGTGAGGTTCTGTCTGTAAACTGTGCCAATAAAACTGTGACGGTTCGTCATGGAAATCAGATGTGCGAAGAAACCTATGATAAGCTTGTGCTTTCTCCGGGCGCGGCGCCCATTCGCCCTGCGATACCGGGAATAGAGAAAAATCATGTATTTACTTTAAGAAATATTCCGGATACTTATGCTATTTATGATCATATGAAAGCAGAAAAGCCCAGAAGCTGTGCAGTGATCGGAGCCGGTTTTATTGGACTGGAAATGGCAGAAAATCTTGCAGAGCAGGGGATTCATGTATCGGTAGTAGAGGGGGCCTCCCATGTAATGCCTCCTATTGATATGGATATGGCTCATCAGGTACATAATTATATCCGTTCAAAGGGAATCCGTCTTTATCTGGGTCAGATCTGCACTGCCATGGATGAAGATGGTGTGATTTTGAAGAATGGAGATAAGGTTCAGGCTGACATGGTGATTTTAAGTATTGGAGTGCGTCCAGACACAGCTTTTTTGAAGAACAGTGGCATTGCCTTAGGTACCCGGGGCGAAATCCTTGTAAATAATTACATGGAAACCAGCCAGCCGGATGTATATGCACTGGGAGATGCTGTCAGTGTGCGCCATGTGGTCAGCGGAGAAGCTGTGTTGATTCCTTTGGCTTCTCCTGCTAATAAGCAGGGACGAATTGTGGGAGACAATCTCTGCGGAAGAAAACGGAGATATGAGGGAAGCCAGGGAACCTCTATTATGAAATTTTTTGATTTGACAGTTGCTGTTACAGGCGAAAAAGAGGAAGTACTGCAGGCCCGCGGGCAAAGCTACCAGAAGGTCATCACGACCTCAGCCTCTCAGGCCGGATATTATCCGGGAGGTGAAATGATGACGGTAAAGACCTTATTTGTTCCAGAAACAGGGCGTATTCTGGGATGCCAGATTGTAGGTGGAAAAGGTGTAGATAAACGTATTGACGATATGGCCAATGCAGTTCGGTTTGGCATGACCTGCTTTGATCTTCAAGAGATGGAACTTGCCTATGCACCTCCGTTTTCTTCCGCAAAGGATCCAGTCAATATGGCAGGTTATGTTATTGGAAATGTGGTAGAAGGATTGATGAAGCCATTTTATATTGAGAATCTGGATCAGATTCCGGATACGGCGATTCGTCTGGATGTTCGCACTCCCGAAGAATGTGCCGGAGGCATGATGCCTGGCTTTATCAATATTCCTCTGGATTCTCTGAGAGAACGGCTGGACGAACTGGATGCAGAAAGAGAAGTGTATATTACATGCCAGATCGGACTGCGCGGTTATTTGGCACAGCGCATTCTTGAGCAGCATGGCTTCCGTACCTGGAATCTGGTTGGAGGATACCGTCTGTATGATATGATGCAGAAGGATTTGGATGCCATGGCTGCTGTAGCAGGAATGTGTACAGAATGCGGAAAGGAAATTTAGTTTCCAGTAACTCTGCGGCTATTCGGGTTATTAACGTCGCGTATTGATAACAA
>ENA-OQKY01000412-OQKY01000412.1-human-gut-metagenome-genome-assembly--contig:-NODE-412-length-44673-cov-32.369910_pt1 | contig 44673 bp, 47 predicted proteins | sample MGYA00242652_ERZ504805 | MGnify/ENA primary metagenome ERZ504805 (study PRJEB26092, sample SAMD00036400) | human gut metagenome | host: Homo sapiens | study: EMG produced TPA metagenomics assembly of... | reverse complement strand
CCCTCTCTGAAGATCAGTTGTTTCATCTGCTTTTTTGTCGCTCCCAGAGCCTTGATTTTTCCATACTCCTGTATCTTGTTGGCAATACCGACCTGAAAAATATTATAAATGACCACAACAGAGAAAAGTACAATTGCAAGAATCAAAACCCCGCATCAAACCCATAAAAGCTTAACATCTCTTCCGGTTTTGCCTGTTTATTATAATCTGCCATATAGCGAATCAATGCCCTCATTTCATCCGTCTGGTAAATATGAAAAGCAAGTGCTTCCACTGCATCATCTTCCGTATTTTTCCCCTCACCGTGTATATATTGATTTACCAATAAGCATCCACCATAATCTGCTTCTAAGGCAAAGGCCTTACAGTTATATTCCTCTACCATTTTTCTAAACATATCAAGCTTTAATTCCTGAAATTCTTTATTTCCGTGGGTCGCCTCTCCAAGAGCAAATATCTTTACATTTTCCGGTATCGCAATATCATCGATTTCCTCTGCAACTTTCAGAAATTCTTCATTATTTACCTGTGTTCCGGAGTTCATGCCCCCATAAGATATATATCTTATGAATGCCATGATTGCAGCTCCAAATAGAAACGCCACGATTATCTTTCCAATATATCGCTTTTTTGCATGATCTTTTTTCATCCATCAACCAACTCCTCTCATCTTTTCACGCTTATAATTTCGAAAAATCTGACACCTGATATCACACACGGCTCAATATGTGTATGTTCAGGATATGTGATATTTACATTTTCAAAACTAACAATTTCCACTCCACCCCGTCCTCGTCAGTCCAAGTATCCGTACCGTTATAGATAAAACGGCGTTCAATACGATCCATATAGGTGCCGTCCGCTAATTTATATACCGTTGTCGTGTCGCCGCGGAGATTCACAAGCTCTACCACATCCGCTCCCGGATAACCCGACTCAGCTTCATCATCTCCACCCTTTCCTGTTTCGCCCTCGCCCTGCGACCAGCAAAGCAAGAGCCCCTTATATTCTGTGTACAGGAAAGTCCCGTCATCCGTTTTCTCAGCCGTAAACTCCATTTTCATGGAGCTTTGGTCAAAGTCATTGGTCATGTCGGCGGAGAGAATATCGCCACTCAGCGAATATGTACCGGTTCCGCCGTCCGCTCCTATATACCATGAGATATGGCCATCGCTTGTGATCTCCATGCTGCTGCCGAACTCCATAGCGCCGGGGATCGCCTCCATAGCGGTGGCATTGTCTTTTTCATCTTCCACCAGATGCCACGAGCCAACCAGATCGTCCGCTGTCACGGCATCCGGATTATTATGCTCCTGCACCGGTGGCGCGATGGAAACGGAGGTGTCCGTCGTTTCCCTGGTAGGAGCCTCAGCGGGAAGGATTTCTTCTTCCACAGTGGAATTCGACGGCTCCGGTGTCTCCGCCGGTTCCGTACTCGCAGGCACTTTTTCCACATCAACGTGGATCCTGCCCTTTGCATTCTGCCCCGCAACGACGATTGCGTAGGGACCGTCCACAGGAGCCTCCACGGTAAATTCCGTCACGGTTCCGTCTCCCTGATAGAGCGATGTTCCGTCCGGTGACGTAATCTTCATCTCCAGCGCCCCTTTCACCGTCTCGAATAAAATTTTGAGCGTATCACCCTGCTTCAGCTCCAGGGTGTGGGTGTCCGTGCCGTTCATGATTTTGACATCCAAGTGGTAGGAATCCGCGTTCTTTGCGCTGCTGCCGTCAAAGGCGGAGCTGGATGCGCACCCGGCCAGAGATAGCAGGAGGGCACAGACGGTTATAACAATAACGAAAAATTTTTGCTGTTTCATAATGGTTTCCTTTCAGGATTCAGATTTGGTTTGATTGAACATAATCAAGTTGCTATTTCTTATCCATATTCATCCGAATCACATTAAAAAGGTTTGACAGCAGTATGCACGCCAATGCGATTGCCAATGGTGTCGTGGTCTCATTTCTGTCAAAAATGCTGACGCACAGAAAGATCACACCCGCTGCGATCAAACCTAAACTTGCTATGATGAAAAGTTTATTCAATATTTTTTTCATTTCATTTTCTCCTCTTTCAAAAAATCTTACTCATGACTGCTTAACGCATGTCCCGGTTCATCAGATCAAAGTCAATGTACTGCCCGTTCAGCTTAAAGAAGGCCGGGAAGGTACACAGCTTGCGGAAGCCGAACTTCTCATAGAGCCGGATGGCGCGGAGATTGTCGCTTCGGACCTCCAGATTGATCTGCTCAAAGCCGTTTTCCACAGCAAACGCAAGAACGGCTTCCATGAGCGCGGAGGCGGCCCCGTAGCCCCAATAGGCTTTTCGCACGCTGATCCCGAACTCGCCCCGATGGCTCATGCGCCTCGGCTTGCGGTTCAAACTGGCATCTCCGATGATTTGACCGTCCGCCCAGGCAAGATACTGCACATTGTCCTTTGAAGCGACCTGCGCGGCCAGATACTGCGTTTCCGCCTCTACATCCAGCGGTACGCCCTCCGGGCCGAAGCTGAGATTGTCCGTCTCTCCGCCGACGCATTTCAAATAGTCCAGCAGGGCGGCGGCGTCCTCCGGCCGCGCCTGCGTAATCATAAACGGTGCATTTTTCTCCATACTCACTTATATACCTCCAGGTTTGATCCGATATTTCGTTTCTATATATCCGCTTCTCCGGTAAAAACGCTTTGCGCTTTCTCCTCGATTTGGGAAAGGGCAGCCAAAACCTTTTTTATATTCTCCTCTCTTGGGAGAATGGTATGAATGTTTACCTCCGGATGCTCCGCAGCGAACGCTTTCAGGAAGTCCAACAGGTTGTCCTTCGTTTTCATGTAATCCTCGATGATCACGCTGTCGCTGAATCCGAGCTGTTTCAGCAGGATCGCGGAAACCACGCCGGTTCTGTCTTTTCCCGCGCCGCAAAAGTACAGCACATTGCTTTCCGCCTTCACAATGGCACAAATGATCCGCTCCATCTGTCCATCTATCATCTTGACATAAGCATCGGCAACAGAATCCGGAGATTCTGGTACGGCTCCGCCCCCGGTAACAGGCAGATGATAGTAGGTAAACCCGCTTTCCGTCTCCAGTCTGCACGGCTTTTCTGCATATTCAGTCTTATCTCGCAGGTCAATGATTGTAGTAACGCCATTTTTTCGCAGCCAGCTGACTTCTTCATCCGAAAGGCACCCCGGATAATCGCTTCTGATATACCGCAAGGTTCCCGTGGGCAGCGCTCTCGTATTCCTCGTTGATTTCAGCAAAGAACCCATACGGCTGCCCTCCAATCCTCCTTTTGGCAAAAATTCATTGGTATCCTCCTCACAATTTTTTTACGCACATACCGACCAGCAGTCCGACGAGCATCCCCATAGACAGGGTGACGCCGATGTACTCCGGGAAAATGGTGCCAACGGCGGCCCCGAAGCACATCCCCAGGCTCATCCCCATGGCCTCATAGCCGTTTTTCTTTTCCTGCTTCTTTTTCTTTTCTGCCAGTCCGGCGAAGAACACAGCCAAGCGATCCCGGCCACCACCAGCGGCAGCGCCGCCATCATAAAGTCACGCATAAATTTTCACTCCCTTTTTCTTTTAAGACACCACTGCGCAAAGACCGCCTGACGGCTTTGTGAGGTGTTGCCTTTACTCTACAACAAAATCTGTCCAATCAATATGGTTATACACCATCCTTTATCGCCGCCCAAGATAGCGGAATGTATGCCGCTTGTATTCCCGGTACGCCGCGCCGAATGTTTCCTCCAGATACCGTTCCTCCTGCAAAATCTGTAAATGCAGCATCACAATGGCAAACACCGTAAGCGGCACGGTCAGCAAATTGCAGTACATCAGCATCACACCGATATACATGAGGTCAAAGCCGAGAAAGGCCGGATTGCGGCTGAACTGATAGATGCCGGATGTGACCAGCTCTGTGCGATCCTGATCCGGGATGCCCGCCCTCCAGCTATCCTTCATACTGAGAACGGAAAGGAGAAAAATCAAATCACCGAGCATTCCGGTGACAAAGCCGGTAAAGCGCGCCTTTGCCGCAAGGCAGCTCCAGCCAAACGCTATGGACACAAGCTGCGCGACCACAACGGCCAGCGTAGCAATGCTCATCAGCAGTTCCACCGTGTGAATGGACGTTTCTTTTCGCTGTCCGATTTGCCGCGTCCGGATGCCGCGGCGCTTCTGCGCCAGCATCTTGGCAAAATAAATGCCATAAAACACTGCCAGCACAAAAAGGGCGAGCAGGGGATAAGAGAGTGCTTCTTCCACTGGATATTCCATCATGTAACTCCTTAAATGAATCTTGTTTTAGCCATGAGCAAAACGCAAGGCGACCTGTTACTTTTTTTGATTCTTCCTTGTGCAGGCCACTCGGATAAACGGTACAAGCAGCAGAAGACATACCAGAACAGAGCCGCTCAGCTGCCCGTAGGACATCCACACGTTTGATTCCGGCGGGCAGGGATAGATCACCGCCACAGCCACCCGGAAAAGCCAAAGCGCCAGTAAAAAGCCGTAGAGATAGAACGCCTCCGGGTTTCCTGCAAACACCATTTTGCCCCACAGGATCACGGTAAGGCTCAGCCCAGACAGCAAAAAGGAAAAGCACAGGTTTACATAATTGATGGGAACCACCAATGTCTCATAGGGTATATAGGAAGCCCAGCCAAACATCCACGGCACGGTAAAGTGCCACAGCCCCACCAGCAGGCTGATCACCGCTCCCACGTAGTACATGATTTGATACTTTTTCATCGGTTTTCACCTGCCTTTCATAGCCGGTTCCCTTTTGCGAGCAGTTATTCGGAACAGATAGAGGAAATAGACCAGCAAGACGATAAACTGTACCGCACCCAGAAATATCTCAAACTGAGCGGAAGCCTCCCCGCTGATGAAGGAACAGAAGTCATGCAGAGCGTGGAGCAGTACGCAGGGGAGAAGACTGCCGCTTTCAGCGAAAATCAGGGCAAATACCATCCCGTAGACCAGGGCGAAGCAGATCTGGAGAACTGTTTCCCCCAATTCTGCACCGCCAGCTATGTTCAGGAGATGGCTGAACCCGAATAGAACAGATGAGATTATCATTGCCTTTCCCACGCCGCGCTCCAACCACAGGCCGCAGATGATGCCCCGAAAGAAGATTTCCTCCGCCATACCGATTCCAAGCGTCAAAAACAAGTTTGCTAAAATCAATGCCGCACCACCGTTAAAGTTTATTCCCGCCGTAAAAGGGGAAAGGGCAATGAGCAAAAGCGGCGAAAAATAGAGCATTCTCTTCGCCGCCCCTTTTTCCGCACTGCGAAATCCCAGCTTTAAGATTCCTTTGTATCGGATGATGGAATTCGCCAATGTGATAATCACAAGCCCCCAGATTACAGCACCCCTGATCAGCGCGGAGGGAATGCCCTCTATTCCCGTGATCACCACGATTGCTCCTTGTGCGAAAAAGAACAACAGCAGCACAAGCATTGCCCTGGCGGTTTTCAGTACGATTCTGTCTTTCCGTTTCATTTTGAGCCTCCTGTCCCATTCCCCGGCAATGTGCCAAAAGAAGTTCTGTCAGTGCGATCTGTCTTCCACAAAATCGGAAACCGCTTCTTTGATTTCCTCTGCGTGTCCCGTCAGCAAATGCCCACCGCTTTCAAAGGAAATGAACGTGCAATTTGGGAATCTTGCTACCGCCCTCTCCGTTTCGATGTAGCTTGCCAGCTTATCGTCCTTTGCGTGGAAAATCAGCGTGGGAACCTGTAAATCCTCAATCGGATACTCCCCAAAGTCCCTCGCCATATCGGGGTTGGTAACGGAAGCGTCCAGTATCACGCCGACTTTTCTGTCGTTTATGGGTAGCATACTGTAAATGGTGGACTGCTCCATCCCCATGATCGGCTCAAACATAGGGCTTAACAGGAACATGACGTAATCGTTGCACAGGAACGGGGGCGGTCCGGCATATTCGGCATATTTCTCCGGCTTCTCCACAGGCGGCATGGCGGAGCAGTATAAAATCAGACCCTTCGTGCGCTGGGGATAATCAAGGGCAAATCGGATCGCGACGCTGCCGCCTGCCGATGTGGCCAGAAGGTGCACCTTGTCAATGCCCAGCATGTCCAGCAGCTCCACATAGGCCGCCGCCTGACTGGCGGGCGTTCCGTCGCCGGAAACGTCGCTTCCCAGGTATCCGAACCGTGAGGGAGCGATGATCCGATAGTCGGAGCAAAAGTCCTTACAGGTGTCATAAGCCTGGTCATAGCCGCCGAAAATGCCGTGGACGGATAAAATCACCTCGCCCTCACCCGAATCGACATAGGTTATTTCGCCGTAGCTTAATGCCGCCGTCTGGGCATTGTAAGCGGCAAGACGGTTTTTACTTTCCCTCACCGCCGCACCGCATCGTATCCCCTGGACAATGAAATACATTGCCAGGGCAAGGAATACTCCCCCCGCTATGTAACTCCACATTCGCTTACACCTTCTCTTTTCAGTCACTGATTTCGCAAAATCAAACCTCCAGACACTTCGCCCGCTGAGCCAGCTGTTCGATCAGCCGGTTTACGATTTCCGGCTGGTCGGTGTTGGAGTTGTGTCCGGCGTCTTTGATCCATTCCAGCGGTATGCCAGAATTTTTATGCCACGCCTTGTTATATCGAACACAAGACCCCGCCTTGTCCTGTTCGCCGCAGATGAGCAGGGCGGGACATTTGATTTCATACGGCAAATCCCGCTCCACCGCCTCGGCAAGGATTCGGAAGCCGTGACCGGCAATCTTTGCGTAGCGCTTCTGGTCGCCGTCATACACCAGCATCATGTCCCACATCAGGTTCCTTCCGTATTCCGACAGGGCAACGCCCTTTGTCCCAGACTTTAAGAGGGCCTTCCACGGATAGTGGCGATAGACTGGCTCCATTCGTTTCAGCAGCCAAAGCTCCGGCGTTGTCATATACTTTCGTTGCAGCGGCGCGGAGTCGATGGACACAAAGCCCTTCAGCTTTTCGGGGTAAGTTTGCGCATACGCCTGTCCCACATAGCCGCCCATAGACTGCCCCACGATAACGGGTTTTGTGATTCCCTCCTGCTCCAGAATTCCGTCCAGCCACCTTGCCTTGTCCATCAAATCGAAGTCAAAGGCAAAGGGCCAGGAGGCGGCGTGGCCGGGGGCGTCCCACACAAGGACATTGTATTTCCCCTGAAAATACACGATTTGTTTGTCAAACAACCGATGATCCGCTGTCAGACCGGGCAGAAACACCAACGTTATTGCGTCCGGTGAAATCAGATGCACCCAATAATGGATTTTGCCCAATGGTGTCGAATATGTTCTCTCGTTCATACTTCCTCACTCTCCCGTTTTGCACCAATCCTTTTCTCCCAAGGAGAGGGCATAGGGCTGCTCCCAATCCTCGGTGTCGTAGAAGGTGGCGGTCAATTCCCGCTGGTTGTACACCAAACTCCAGCAGGTTTTCTCCCCGCCGTTCTCGCCGGGGAAGTTGCTCTGCGCCACAGCCGCTAGCGAGGTGCGGACTTCCTCGGCGGTCATCACGCCCTTTGCCGCATCCCGCCGCTGGGTGAGAGTGTTAAAACGCACATAGGACTGGCCGCTGCCGGAGGTGCCGTCGTCCCCGTGGAGATAGAAGTTGGTCACCACCGGGGTATCGGTCACTACCATCTCGCCGTTTTTCCATTCCACCGCCACGCTCCGCCCGGCAGCGTCGGAGAGGGAGAAGTGCTGTGCGCGGCCCAGGGAAAAGTGCATATCATACTGCGAAAGCAATTCCAACGCTTCCTCTACATTCGCCGCCTTGTCCAGCAGCAGCCGCAGACCGGAGACAATGGTAATGTCGGGCTTATCGGTATTCTGGTCGACACCCTCCTCGTGGCTCACCATGAGATCAGCCACGCACAGACCCTTTTCGTTCATGCCGTCCAGGATAGCGTAGACGGAAGCCAGCGCCATGAACTTATCGTCCATGCTTCCATCGGGCTTCCAGTCCTCCCCAAAGCCCAGGAAGCCCAAATTGCAGGTGGCGATGGACGCATAGCCATTCTTGGGAACGGTATGTACCAGCATTTTGTCACATTCCTCCCAGTCGAAGTTCCGGCCAAAGAGGGCCGCACCGTCGGGACTTGTCACCGCGACGGTGGAGCAGCCGTAGTTTCCCCCGGCGGTGGAGGTGTCCGGCTTCCAGAAGCCGTGAGAGAGGAATGAGGCGATGTAGTCTCCCATCTCGGCGTCGCTTTTTGCCCCGCCCTGCTCCAGAAATCCATCGAAGCCATAATCTCCCTTATATTCCATAGACCACAGATGATCATCCAGCTTCTCGATGGTCATGGCCGCCGTGAGCTGGGTGCCGAACATAGCCCACGCCCCCGCAAGGGCTGCGATCAGCACAGCCGCAATAACAAGAAGCGCAATTATCGCCTTTCTATGTCTCACCGAGGAGGAAGAGTCCGCTTCGTTCGATTTACAAAGCTCTTTTTCCGAAACGCTCATTTTCATATACTCCTTCCTTGCCCATCGGGGCGCATTTATCATTTTATTCTGTACCTGCTTATATCGTAAGTCATTGTCGTGTAAACGAGAATTTATCTTACCCTTGCCATATAGTAATCCAATTGGTTCATCAAACTCCAGAGTTGTTCTGCTTCATCAACGGATAGTGTTCTATACTCCATTTTCATATCCTCGCAAATTTTGATTCTCCGGTGAGCCACTCGTCTCTTGAAATTGCAAACACACCGGCTTTTCATTGCCCTCATCCGAAAACGCATCGACATCCCAATTTTTCTATCCATAAGCCGCTTTCCGCCCTCATGCACTTTCACTCCCCAGAGCCGTATTTTTCAAACCGGCACTGCTCTATTACCTCGTCCCCGAGTAGCGTGATGGCCTTCTGGGGACAGCGGCTGATACAGCGGTAACACATGGTACACCGGTCTTCCGCGGTGGCTTTCCCGTCTCGCAGGGAGAGATTTTTCGTGGGGCATAAAGAGACGCACAGCCCGCAGCCCACGCATTTTTCGCTGATTTTCAGCTTGTCCGTGTATCCCGCCGTCTTGCCGTAAAACCACAGCCGCTGTCCAAAAAGTCCCTTCAGGTGGGAAAAGAAGGACAGCCCGTCCTGGGGGTAGTTTCCTTGCTTGATCTGCCGTGCGGCAGCTTCTATCTTTTGGTCGGCCTGACGGACGATCTCCCGGTTTTCCTCTGGCGTTTTCTTCAGCAGCTTGCTGTCGCAGACGGAATCCGGCATTTTGATCTGCAAACCGCCGAGTATTGTTGCCCCGCATTTCCTTAAGATTCGAGCTGTACATCCTGTTCCATCACCGCTGAAAAGCCCCATCGTATTGACGCAAAAGACCTTTTTCCCATTCCATAGAGAAGAATGATTTTTAATAAAATCACGCACTATGATAGGGGCATTGGAAAACTGTGTCGGGTAGCCCAGCACAATGATGTCATGCTCTTCCAATCTTTGAATCATCTGTGTATGTTCTAACGGAAAACTCTGAGCAGATACGTCCAACAGTTTGACTAACTTTTCGACACAATGTTTTGTATTTCCAGTTCCGCTGAAATAGATTCCAATCATGAACGCATCTCCTTCCTTAAATGGGAAATTGCTTTTTTACAGTGCGGTTACCCAAAAACATACTGCTGAAATTGCATAAAGTGGTGTCATAATAAACGTTTCCTTTCTACTCCACAGCTTATTCACAATCATTTTTCACTTTGATTTTGACAAACTATTTCTTCTGTTTTCCATCATTTTCTGACTGTTTTCGATTTTCGTTTTTCTTTTTTCTTTTAGCTTTTCCTTTGCCTTAAAAATAGCTTCAATTAACATCCGATTTGCTATCTGTCCCATATTGTCACCTCCCGTACAAAACATCAAAGCTATTTCTCCAATCTCATCCGACAAACAGAAAGCCCTGTTCGTTCTCTATCCCAGCACCGCCACAATCAGGGCGCACAGCAAGCAGGGAACGAGACCAAGCGCCATGCCGATCACCGAGCGCACTACATGATACTTCTTCTGGTGATACGCCTTGTCCATGTGCTCCGTTCCCGGCAAACGGATGCGCTTGACGTTGGCAAACAGCACCCAGTCCAGGAAAAAGCAGTCGTACCAGTCCACCAGCAGCCATAGACCGTATGCGTACAGGAAGCCGGTCTTGAAATCCGTCGCTCCTGCCGCAAGCGCCAATGCCGTCAGAATGGATAAAGCCAGCAACACTGCAAAGCCCTTTTTCAAGAACACCGGGGCACTGAGCACCTCGGTGGGAATGCGCTCATGGGTTTCAAAATATTTCTCCTGAATGTCCTTGGGGTAATCGTGGATCCACCAAACCGGATTTTTGCACAGCGGGATCATGATCATGCAGGTGAACAGGATCAGCGCCCCAACACATTCCATTCCATAAATCGTCCAATTCACTGTTTTGTACCTCCTATAATGCGTTCCAATATAACAATGCAATATATCTTTTCATTTTCTCTGCACAATGCCTATATTTGCTTTTACACATTCCGTAATTTTCTGTCATTCATCTGTTCACTGGTGATGGTTTGTACGATCAACTTACTTCATCCCATAAATTTCAACAAAATGTGACAGATGCACACCTATCTGCGTCCACATTTCGTCCGTCCTGTCAGGCTCCCGGTCTGCAATCTCTATCATCACTGTTACCGGTGCTACGATTTCCAGAGCAAGCAGATTGGCATCAAACCTGCGAATCAAATTCTTTTCCATCATTTTTTCTAACATCAGAGCATACATTTCCTGATTTCCGGTCAGCTGGTGCTTTGATGTAAGTGCCGCAATCTTTTCATTTCTATACTGCTCCTTTGTACAAAATCTTCTGACCTTTTGTATCTGCGGATCCTTCATTGTGAATCCAACTCGTCTCAGACAATCTTCCTTGAATTCATCCAGTGATTCCGGAATCTTATCCAAATGAGAGCTATTTCCGAAATTCTCGTCATATTTATGTTCCATCATGGCAATCAGGGAATCGAGAATATCTTCCTTTCCCTTATAATGTGCGTATATGGATGGACCTTTTATTCCCACAGCTTCTGCAACTAAATCAATGGATGTCTGGTCATATCCCTTTTCAGAAAACAAATCAAGCGCTGCGAAAAGAATTCTGTCCTTTGTTTTTATCTTTTTCATTTCGTTTCTCCAATCTTTGTATTCCTAATAGTCGTTAGGGATATTATACCTAATATCCGTTAGGAAATCAATATGTCATGAAAACGAATCACAGCAATCTTTCATCCTTGTTGTTCAATATGAACGATACGAGAAAAAGGCATCCAGCAAAACTGCCAGATGCCCCTTTCGAATCGTGTTTCTTCATATTAAATTGTAATCTCATTAAATAGTAATCTCAATCCCACCCCGGAAGACTACCGTGCTGCTTTTCTCATCGATGCGGATGTGATCCACCAAACCGCCCCACAGTTCTTCCCGGAATTCTGTCTGCTCTCCCGTCAAATCTTCCAGCTTGTTGATGAAGTTCGTGAGAATTTCCCTCGTGTCATTCTTCTCCTGGATGAGTGCCTCCAGTTCCTGAAATCGGCTATGCTTTTCACCATAAATGGTGCGGAGCTTCTTTTCGTTCTCTGCCTGCTCCGTCTGATCCAGGGCTACACTTGCATTCTTCTGGATGAGGTTCGCAAGGTTCTCTGCGATAATTCTCAGTTCCTGTTTCAGCCGTTCCTGCTCTGCGCCAAGGGAATCTATCTGGCAGACCGTTTCAATCAACTCCTGCAGGTTCTCTATTGTTTCCTCTTTCGCCTCCACCAGGGCATTCAGCGCCTTGAGGAACAGCTTCTTGATTTCTTCCTCGCTCAAATGCGGTGTGTTGCAGGGCGGGGTGTCTTTGCCGTACTTCCGATTGCAGCGGTAGATGACCTTCCGGTACTTGTCGGTGGAATGCCACACCTTGGAACCGTACCATCCACCACAGCACCCACACTTGATTTTGTTTGAGAAAATGCTCACTCCGCTGTAACGACCATTCTGTTCCCGGCGGGCAAGTTCTGCCTGCACAAAATCAAACTGGGCAGGGGGAATAATGGCTTCATGGTGTTCCTCCACATAATACTGAGGGATTTCGCCGTTGTTGGTCTTTCTCTTCTTCTGCAGGAAGTCCGTGGTGTACTGTTTCTGGAGGAGTGCATCCCCACGGTACTTCTCGTTGGTAAGGATCGATTTCACCGTGCTGATGTGCCACCTGTCCTTGCCGGAAGGTGACTTGATGCCCCGGCTTTCCTCCTGTGCCAGGGAACTCATGATGGTTATCATCAACTCGCCCTTGGCATCCAGCGTCCAGATGTTCTCCTTCTCGAAATAGACCTCAATGCCTTTATCCTTCAGCTTTCGGATGGTGGTCAGGCTGTCCACCGTGTTTCGTGCAAATCGGCTTACCGACTTGGTAATGATGAGGTCAATCTTACCATCAAGGGCATCTTCCACCATCTGATTGAATCCGTCACGCTTTTTGGTGTTCGTGGCGGTGATACCCTCATCCGAATACATCCCCACAAACTCCCAATCCTCATGACCTTCAATGTAGGTCTTGTAGTAGGTCATCTGCGCCTCGTAGCTGGTTGCCTGTTCCTCACGATCCGTGGATACTCGTGCATATCCGGCTACCTTCTTTTTCCTTCTGACTGCCACCGGCTCCGATGTGAACTGGTTGAGGGTAGCAGGTATTTTTCTTACTTTCTTTGCCATGTCTTTACCGTCCCATCCTTATATTCAAAACCTACCTGGGTGTCAGAAATGATCACCCGGTCAATGTCTGCGGATACTTTCGCCTGGAAGTTCTCTCCGAGAAGGCTTTCTGCCGCCTCAAACAGTTCGCTCTCCGTCAGGCGTTTCATTTGGCACTGTGTCCTCGGCTGGGAACAGCACCAAATCTTTGTTTTCTTTTTCCCATAATTGTCCCTTTCGCATTTACATCCGCATGACGCGCACCAGACCTTATTGGTGAAAGCATTCTGGCTCCGGCGGCCGCTAAACTGCCGGATGATGGATTTCCTGTTCCCATTCAGCAGGGAAAACTCAATACGGTCGGAATATAGAGTCACTTGCTGTATCTCTTTTGAGAAAGCACTCTCATCAAAGGAGCCGCCCAGCACTGTCTCCGCAGCCGCTGTGAGTTCCGTCTCCCAAATCGGTCGGCACTCGCATTGCTTCATTCCTTTCCGTTCTCTGGTGTTGCAGACCCACCGCTTTCTTCCTCCGCTGGTTCTCCGGCTAACACCGCATCCGCAGTATCCACACTTCACTTTGCCGGAGAAAGGTGTAAGGTTGTCCTGATTGTTCGGAAACTGCTCCGCTCTCTGCTGCCGGATTTCCAATGCCTTCTGGTAATCTTCCTCCGAGACCAAAGGCTCGAACATCTCATCCACCAGGTACATGGGAAGTTCACCTTTGTTCCTTCTGCGGATGTGACCTTCGGTGAAGAAGTTCTTCTGAAGGACCATCGTTCCGGTGTAGGACTGGCTTGAAAGTATCTCCTTGATGGTTGTCTGCTCGATCGGCATTCCCATCTGCCCGGTCACGCCTCGCTCTGCAAGGGTCTTTGCAATGCCATAGGCTGATTCCCCGGCAAGGTACCTTCTGTAGATTTCCTTCACCACCTCGCCCTGTTCGGGGATGATGCGGAACATCTCTCCGTCCCATTCATATCCGTAGGGTGCTTTGTGGCCGTTTGGGATACCTTGCTCAAACCGCTTTCTGGTAGCCCATTTGATATTCTCTGAAATGCTCCGGCTTTCTTCCTGTGCAAAGGATGCAAGCAGCGTAAGCATCAATTCTCCGTCTTCTGAAAGGGAGTTGATCTTCTCCCGTTCAAAGTAAACCGATATTCCCAGGTCTTTCAGATGCCTGGTCGTGTTCAGGCAATCAACCGTGTCCCTGGCAAATCGGCTGATGCTCTTAACCAGCACCATGTCAATTTTTCCTGCATCGCAGTCTGCCACCAGGCGATTGAAACCATCACTGTGTGCTGTACTCGTTCCGGTAATACCATGGTCAACATAGACCCCTGCGTATTCCCATTCGGGGTTATTCTGAATGAGGGTGCTGTAGTAGCTGACCTGCGCTGACAGGGAATGCAGCAGCACCTCACAATCCTCGGAGACACGGGCATACGCAGCAACTCGCATCTTACGCTTGAGCTGCGTCACACCCGGTGTGATTTGTCTGATTCTTGGCATGAAACCGCCTCCTTTCACAGTGACATATTCCCGTAATAACCGCACTGTATCAAGTCTATATTGGAGAATAATGTGCCGAATATCGGACGGTATTTTTCTTGCATCCTCCGCAGCATCCGCACTTGATTCTGTTGGATAAAATACTCACGCCACTATACCGACCATTCTAAAGCACTGGCTTTTCCATAAACTCGTTACCAAATGAAAACAAATATAATGAATAGTAAGCAACAAATTAATAAACCTAACCACCCGAAATCTCGCTGTTTTTCTATCTCCATGGTTTTCTTTTTCATTTGTCTTTTTGTTTTTTCAAGTTGACAGGCAGCATCTCTTCTTTCCATTTTCATCAGTAATTCCAATGAACACATCCGCTTTTCTGCTTCCTGTTGCTTTTTCAGTGCCTCTTCAACAGCCTCCACAGAAGACTGTACTACCATTTTCTCCAGTTTAGAGTTCCGGTCCTGTACGTCTCTTATTTTTTCTTCGAGCTGCTCTTGCTCTTTCCTGCTCAGCAGCCCGTTCCTGTTCCGCAGATCGTCGTTGCTTCTCTGCAGCGACAGATTGATATTCTGCGTTCTGGACAATTCGGTTTGCAGTTTCTGATTTTCCTCGGTTAGCTTCTGAAGCTCGTCTTGTAGCTTCTGATTTTCGGATGAGATCTTCTGAAGATTTTCTCGAAGCTCCCGCATCCGTTCCAGACATTTCTGGATATTTTCCTGATCCTTTCTTTGTATTTCCAGAAGTCTGTCCCTTTCTGTCTTTACTTTCGACAATGCCTCCGCTTGTTCCTGCAACAGCTTCCTCCACTTGTCGATAGTATCGTGCAAGATCGGCATCTGCTGTGTCGTCTCTGCCGGTAATACACCTTTCTTTTTGCTCATTTCTGATAAATTCATCCTCTAATTCCCCTTTACTGATTTTAAGATGGAAAGTTTTAGAAAGATTACTGTCACGTACTTTCTTCCCTTCCGAATTTTGAAACGTAATATGCTTTCTATTTTCTGTCCAGTTTACGTTCCATCCCAAATTTCCCATTTCTTTGATAAATTGCTCTCGGCTGATGCAGGACTCCATAACAGTTAAAACCACCATTGCACAGTCTGCAACAAAGCTATCCTTTTTCTGTTGCCGGAACAGATTATATTTATCTTTACTCCATGCAATGACTTCCCCCGTCTCAATCTGGCTGCCATCAAAATGTTTTCCTTTTCCAGCAACAGTAAGCCCCCGTTCCCGGCACATCTGGTTCGTCAGCTGCTTCATCCGTTCCAGATCTTTTCTCGAATTATGCAATTTTTTCCCGTTTTCATAGCTCACAGAATTTGTAACCAAGTGACAGTGGATATGGTCTTTATCCTTATGGACACTGACCACCGTCTGGAAACCAGAAAACCATTTCTCCGCAAATGCAATGCCAAATTCCAATGCCTGTTCCGGTGTAATCTTTTCATCCTTATGCCAGGAAATCACATTATGGGCATACATCCTTCCCGAATCCTTTCCCCACAATCGTTTTTCTTCCAGAAATGACTGGTACACCAGATCATAATTCACTTCTTCGTAAGGATATGGACCGATGATATGGACAAGATGCTGATCTGTTTTTCCTTCCCGGAGGACATATTCAATACAGTTTCTCATTGCCCCATGGGAATTTGTCCGCTTATTAATTGTCTTATTGATCGCCATATCTTTTCACACTCCTTCCGATATCCTGATATATTTTCGTTGAGACTGTTAAAAACATCTGCTCTGGGATAAAAACCTCCTGCATTCATATGATGCGCAATCTGGTTGAGATTGGTTGTAGCACCTCGAAGCTGCCGGTTTGTTTCTTCCAGTCTCTGATTTAATACTTTCAATTCTTCCATAACCTCTGATGATACTATCTCCACATTTTCAATCGCAGCAAGTACCACTGCCTGCTGTGTCTGTCCGGATTCTTTCATCTTCTGCCGGAGCAGGGTATATTCTTTGTCATTCATCCGTATCGTAACGGTATGGTTTCTTTTTCTCATAATCAATTCACTCCTTTTATCTCTGTGCTGTCATATATAATTTAGCCAATGTACTTCTGGCTGTAAGGGGATTCCATAAGGGTGCTAGACATCCTGTGGATGTCCGTTTAGCACCGACCGAAGCGGGGCGGAGACAAACGCCCCTTTGGCAGGCGCAGGGCGCATGACGTCCAGTGGACGTCAGCTTTGCGCCGACCGGAGTGGCAACGGAGACAAGTCCTAGTCAATCAGTAAGTGTTCCTGTGGAATGTCCAGTGGACATTTCGCAGGAATACTTACGCTATTGACGGGCCGGGGTTCCAAGGGGCGGAGCCCTCTGGCAAGTTTAGGAACAGCCCAAAGGCTGGCTCCGGTGCAGAGTGGCCTGCCACTTTGCGAAACTTGCCTGTCATCTCTCCACCACTTAGCCAGCCCCTGCTAATCAGTTTTCTCCTCCATCCATGATGCTCTAATTCCTTAATTGCGGAACGAACAGAATCAATTCCATCTCTGCTCAATGTTGCCAGTCCCTGCATGTTATAATTCCAATCGTCTGGTAGGCTTAACATCAGCGACAATAAGCCTTTCGCTTTCAATGTCAGATTCTTATTCTTGAAATGGTGATTACTCATTACCGTATAATTCTTAGTTCTCTCCACACGAAAAATCTGTGCCAAGCTCCTCACCTCCTTATGAAAAAAGACACAAATCAATTTTCATGACCTGTGCCTTTTCCTTCATTTATTCTGTTTATTTATTATTTCATTAAACGTAAATCAGTTCTTCTAAAATGATTTCCTCTGCGATTGCTCTGTGTTTGTTAGCAGCCCTTACCCAAGCCATCTGGTCAACCCCTTTCTCTGGCAATGGATCACTTTTTTCCAGCTCTCTCAGGATAATCTCTTCCCGTTTCCTTGCCGCCTGGTCAATCTCCAGAAGATGTTCTCCTATTGTGTCCTGTAAAAGCATTACCTGATATTTCGCCCGTTTATGATTTTTCAAATAATCTCTGCGGAGAAATCCATATTTTCCAAGTTGTGTCATCTGTTCTCCGGATTTATACTCCAGTTCTGGAAGCAAATATCCGTTTACATTCCTATAATTCAGTTCCATAACTTCTTCACACTCCATTTCGTAATCATATATTGCGTCACCATCGTCTGACGTTAACTTTCTCCCAAAAATTGGAAAAAGTCTTTCTCTATAATACCTAATGCACATTACTTTTCCTATTCTTCTGTGCCCACCCTTTGAGTAACTTTTCAATCAAGTCTGCCTGTTGAGCCGGCGTATAATCTGCCGGGAAATACTTTCCGATCCGCTCAAGTGGGATTTTGATTTGTTCCCTCTGGTTCGGCTTGATTTCCTCCAAAATTTCGTAAATCATATCCATATCAAGACATTTTTGTTGGCTCATCCGCTTTAACCGGTTCGCCTGCGAAATGTTTGGGACACACTGTTCCAGTTCCATCACAGCATGAAGTTCATACTGTTCTGCTTCCGTCAGGAAGGAAATTTCCACCGCTGAACGAATTGCAAGCAGCTCCCGGTCAACCATATCCAAAATCTTTGGAATCAATTTTGTCAGACGGATATATCTTTTAATCTGTGTCACACTTTCCCCCACCATCCGGGCAAGCTGTTCATTGCTGCGATTGTTTTCCATATACTTCGGTCCCAATGGGTCCGAAGTCATATCATCTACTCTGCCTTGATGTTTCATTGCTTCTAGTCGCATCTTATAGGCAAATGCCTTTTCACTCGGCAGAATTTTTTCTCTTTGGAGATTACTGTCTACCATCGCAATGATTGACTGGTCATCGTCCAAATCACGGATAATGGCTGGCACTTCTTCCATACCTGCCCATATGGCTGCCGCCTTTCTTCTGTGTCCTGCGATAATTTCATAACCGTCACCATCCGTATTATGGCGGATTAACAGCGGAACCAAAACCCCTTCCTTTTCCATGCTTTGGCGTAATTCAAACAATTCCTGATTTTGCTCCACCTTAAAAGGATGGTCTTTAAAATCATGAAGTTCTGAAACCTTTACCAGAACAATACCTGCACCCGACTCGTAATCCTTTGATGAACACATTACTCTTTTCTTTGTCATCTCAATTATCCTCCATTTAATCTGAATAAAAGAAAAGGACTCTTACCTCTCAGAAATTCTGAAAAACAAGCGTCCTTTTGACTGTTTTAACGATATTCAAATAAAAATGAAATTTTCTTTTTCATGTGTCCACTCATACCAGATGCAGAACTACCGATACCTCGATTCCGTCCATAATCTGCTTTTTTCGTCCCTGTTTACCTGTAGGTGCGAAACTCATATATCTCGCAAAGTGCCTAAAACAAAGGACTTCTACGAATTCACCCGATGTAGACAACATACCGTCTCAACTGTGTTTTTGTCGGGCATACGAATTTCGTTGCCTTCCTGACCATCATAGTATACCGGAAATCTCAACTCAATCTTGCTGATAATGCGTCCGTTGTCCTTCTTTTCCGGATACAGTTCAATGCTCTCGATGAACGTCCTCATGAACTGCTTTTTCTCTAAGTCCGTCATCCTCTCATATAATGTATCAAAATCCAGAAGGAATTGATACACGTTTTTTCCGGTTATCTGTTTTTCATAGGCCGCCTGGATCCTCGCATCTACGCCTGCAATCTCTTCGTCAAGCTCGGAAATCCTGTCATACAGATTATCCAGACGGTCTGACATGTCCTGATATTTCTGATCGTAGTGCCTGTCTCCGGAATCCAGACGGTCTATCATCTGCAGGAGCTTTTTCTTCGCTCCCTGGACCTGTTGCATCTGCCCGTGAAGCTGCTTCTTCTCATCTTCCAGATAAGACACGTCCACCTGCTCATCCAGCTTGTTTTTCATGTACTCACGGAAGCGCCCCTCCCTGACCATATACCGAATGACATCTTCAACCTCGCTGTTGAACTTATCCTGATTCAGTTTCGGGGCGAAATCACACAGCTTTCCGTCTGCCCGCTTCCGGTGATGACACCGGTAATAAAATGTATCCTTATATTCATCCGTCTTTTTATTGTGCCGCCTGTAAACAGTTCCGGTCATCCCTGCGCCGCATAGCGGACATTTGATGATCCCCGACAGGATATGCTCATGTTCCAGGCTGTGTGTCTTCACCCATCTCTGGCCGGTTCGCTTTCGTTTCTGCCGGGCAGCCTCCCATGTCTCCTCGTCAATGATCGCATCATGCAGGCCGTCCGTAAGCAGATAATCATCAGTCTTGACTCTCTTATACTCATCCCGGCTTCCTTTGACCTTCTCCGTCATGCTCTTGCCGTAGGCAATCTTTCCTGTATATACAGGGTTGTCCAGAACCCTCATGATAAAGCTTCTCGTGAAGTGGCTGACTTCCTGATCCCTCACCCTCTTTTTTGAGTAACCGTGCTGGTTCAGATAATCGCAGATCGTGTCGGCTCCCATATCCGTATGGACGAACTTATCAAAGATAAGCCTCACCATCTCCGCTTCCTCAGGATTCACGATCAAAGTGCTGTTCTTAGAATCCAACGTATACCCGAACGGGGCCTGTCCGCCGTTCCATTTGCCCTCACGGGCTTTCTGCTTTCGCCCTTCCATCGTCTGGACGAGGATATTTTCTCTTTCTATTTCGGCAACAGCGGATAAAACCGTAATGGTCAGCTTCCCGGAATCTTTTGATGAATCTATCCCGTCTTCCACGCAGATCAGGTTCACTCCGTAATCCTGGATGTACTGCAGGGAATTAAGCACGTCCGCCGCATTCCTTCCAAAACGGGAAAGCTTGAATACCAGAATAAAATCAATATCCTCTCCGCTTTCCGCGATATCCTGCAGCATTCTTGTGAACTCCGGCCTGCCTGTTATGCTTTTCCCAGACTTTCCGGCATCGCAGTATTCCCGGACAACTTCCATTTCCTGAAATGCCGCGAACTTAGTCAGCCGCTCTTTCTGCGCTTCCAGGCTGTAGCCCTCCACCTGCATGGCAGTGGAGACGCGTATGTAGATATAGCATTTCTTTTTCTTCTTCACTCTCATGCCTCCTGTTCAAAATATTCTGTATCCGGCGGCAGCATCCGGAAGGACTTAAGCGCTTCCAATATTGCCAGTTCCTTTTCCTTCGGGCATTTGGGAACTCTTTTTTTCGGATTCGCCGGCTTGTTGTAATTCACGCCCATGTCTATCCCATATTTCCGCTTAATCTGCGCAATATACAGGGCGGAAACCTTAAGCCCCGTGTCTTCCAATACTTTCGCCTTGATCTCCGCATATGTCGCTTTTGACTCCGGCACTGTTGCCTGGAATTTCGTGCAGTCCATCATGAATGTCACCTCATCATCCGGATCGTCTTTCCCGCCTGCATCGGAAGCCAGATTATAATAGACCGGAATCTTAAATGTGATCTGCTTTAAAATCCTTCCGTCTTCCTGCTCTTCGGGAAACACATCAATCCTCTGGATGAGAAGCCTGCACATCTCGCGCCGTTCCTCATAGTTCATGCTGCGGAAGAGCCTGTCAAAATTATCAAGGATCAGTCGGACATTGTCCGTGGAATCCACCCCGTTCCTTAGAGCCGTCAGTCTTTCGCGCTTCTTATCGATCTGTTCCTGAAGCTCATAAATCCTGTCATAAGTTTCATCAATCCGGGCTGTGACCGCTTCATACTCTGTTTCATAATCATCTGAAAGCACATCCAGATGATCCAGGTCTTCACCAAGCTTGTATTTTTTATGCTCTTCACTATGAAGGCTCTTCCGAAGGCTTTTAAGTTCCGCCTCAATCTCATCCACGCCCTTTTTGCTTCCTACTGCCTTAGCGAAAGCCTCACGGAACTCTTCCGTTGAAGTAATCTGCCCTATGATCTCCAAGACCGCCCCGTCAAGCTTTTCCTGATTATAGGTATGCCGGAAGCTGCATGTCCGCCCTTCCGATTTCCGATGATAGCGGCAGGCGTAATAATAAATGACCTTATAATGTCCGCCGTGGTTTCGGTTGATCTTCCTGTTCTTCATAGCGACCATACCATTGCCGCATGCGGGACATTTCACAAGCCCGGACAGGAGGCTTATCCTCTCAGGATCTGTAGTGTTTTCATTCTTTCCCGGAGATTCATTCCTCTTAGCCTCTGCCCTGTCCCAGATCTCTTCGGAGACGACCGCCTGATGTTTCCCCTGGATGCAGATGGCTGTTTTCGGATTTTTCCGTATCTTCTCGGAATTCGTCCTGCGGTTGTAACAGAGCCTGCCGCAGTAAAAGGGATTCTTAAGGACATTCGTGATGAATCCCGCCGTAAATGGTTTTTCCTCATTCCTGACGGTCCTGGTATACCCGTGGTCATTCAGCCATCTCGCGATAGTGGCATAGCCCGTATCCGGCTGTAAATACATCTCATAGATAAGCTTCACGATCTCCGCTTCTGACGGTAAGACTTCCGGCTGCTTATTCACATTCCGATAGCCGTATGGCAGCGGTCCGCCAGACCATCCGCCATCAAGTATCTTCTGCATCTTACCAGCCATGAACTGGACATTGATGTTCTCGCGCTCGATCTCCGCCACAGCTGAAAGGATCGCCAGAGTAAGCCGCCCGCCCTGCGTGGAGCTGTCTATGGAATCCTCCACGCATACAAGATAAAAGGGACAGCCAAAGCCATCCCTTGAAAACAGATTATTCCAGTTACCCGGAGCCTACGAAGTGACCGTCTGCTCCGTCAGCGTATAAGTGATCTTCATCGTCTTATCCGCATTCTTCACAACCGCCTGTGACAGGTTACTGATCGTGGCCAGATACGGTGTCAGGATCCATGTGTACCTGTACTGGTTCAGATAAGCGCCGCCCCAGGCAAAGACATATTCCTTGTACTGGAAGAACGGCGTAGAAACATTCCCGCAATGTTCCCCGGCAAATAACGGGATCACATTATCATTCACATCAATCTCAAAATCGTAAGCCACAATAATGTCATTGATGATGGACATGCAACAGTCACAACTTCCGGTCTCACCCAGGCACCTCATCGCCGATGTAAATCCCAGGCTGATCAGCGTCACATCCGTACTGTTTGAAATATTGATCTTGTAAACGCCCGTCTTGTCATAAGAAGGCACATACAGATATCCATTCCTTACGACAGCGCTCCTATTTCCCGAAGGATAACTGGATCCTTCCTTGAAACTTCCCATCGTCATCAGCGTGGCGTTGGAAAGCGTCCAGCTTCCTTCCGTGAAGGAATAGTCGCTCTTCCTAATCTTGATCCACAGCACCGTCGCGCTGCCGGAAGAATTGCCCTGGTTGGCAAATCCGTACCAATAGCCATCCCCGCCGTCCATGAATATTCCATACGGCGTATAACTTCCGTAAAAATGGAATGTCTGGCACTGCAGCACCGTCGTATCTTCCAACTTCAGCGTGCTGTCATCCAGCTTCTCATTCAGCCCGATATCGAATACCGGTATCCTGTACCGCTTGATCGTGACCGTATTGCTCGCATACGACAGGGAATAAAGCTTCGCGTTCACAAAGTCCACCGTCACGCAGCGGAACAGGTCATTGATGAAACCATCCTCGTCATCCAGGCTGACCTTCTTGATCTGAAGGAGCGTACTTTCCACCGCCACATCAGAGCCATAGGCATTCGCCCCGCCATGCTTGGAAGTAAGACCCACCGCCGCGATCGTGCCGTTGCCCTGCGAAGGCGTGAACTCCCACACGAACTTATACCCGTCGCTGAGCGCCTCGCTTTCCACAAGGTTCATGCTTCCCCTCTTCGTGTTCGCCGTGGCGTTGACATCATTACTGGCATAAGCCACCGGCAGATTCGTCGACGGCAGATAAAGGTTATCCGCCTGTTCCGTGATGGAACTCGGAAAAAGCAGGATGCCGCCGATCATGTTCGGGCAGATCGGAAGCAGCTCATCATTCCATGTCAGGGAATCATCGTACTGACCGCCCGCCTTATACATGACACCCATCGGATTCACGCCCAGAATGTCATTGACGGCATTCGTCACCATATTTGTTTCGGAGACAGTTTCCACCGTCCCCGTGTTCACATCCTCCAACTCTATCGTCAGATTTCCCGTATATCTCTTCATAAACGCCTCCTAACTGTTGCTTCCCGGCACATCCACCGGCATAGCGAATCCGCCCACAGCCGTCCTTCCGGCTTTCACATCCGAATAAAACCGCTTCACGGTCTCTTTGATCTCCCACGCCTGCGACTCGGTGAATGCCTTCACCTGAAGCCTCTCCGGATTGGTGCCATTACCAATAACAAAGAGATCCACATATTCTTCAATATCGATCCTGCCATCCCATGCCGCACTCGCACCCATGCTCTGACCGGAAATGGACGCGATGCAGAACCCCGTATCCACCAAAGCCGTGCCGCCGGAACACCTCATATAGACATTGAAGGTATTCGTGTAATTCGGCACCACGTTCTCAATCGGATAATACAGAAGGATCGTGTGCCTTCCTGAGTGCCAGTTTTCCTGCGGATAATGCACAGGGATCATCTGGTTATTGAACTCAAATGTAAAGATCACATCCGCATGGCCGTCCTCCGTCCAGCTGAAGGGAAGCGATACGCTCACCGTCTGTTCTTCCGTATTGCCTATAACCTCCGGATTATCAGAATCCTCCGGCTCAGGTTCATCCACCGCCACGGACGGTATCACCACATCCCCGGAAGCCGTTGCAGTCTTTGTTACCTGATTTGCCGTGATATCCACGATCACCTGACCAAAGAACTGCGCATGGTTCGCTTCTGTCGTTGCAAACTCGATGGAAATGATCTTCGTATCCACATCCGCCACGGTAAAGGCGGAAGCATTCGTGAAGGTATGGATTCCGATCTTCCCCGCCTCGATCTGTGCCAGAAGCCCGGAGATGTTCTTGTCATTCTTGCTCTTCGCCTGTGACAGCTTCGGATTCTTTCCGACGCACTTGATCGTCTGCCTGCCGCCGATCTTGATGCTGCTTGATGTAATGCAGGCGATCTTCGTGGCATCCGCCTGGCCGCCGGTAAAGGAAAGGATATCTCCCACATCCAGCGCCGGATTCCCGATGGTATCCGAATCAAACGGCACATAGTTCACCACGGACAGGTCAGCCAGGATATTTTCGCAGAGCTGCCGCCTGGTCTCATCCAGACCAAACTGCAAAAGCGGATTCACGCCCAGATTCATCGTCAGCCCGTCATCCGGTTCCAGCGCATAATACTCCGCAATCTGCGTCCTCAGGTTCGTGGAACTGACCGCCGTATATCTCGTGATGAAATCCGAAAAGCTGGAAGTGAACCTGTGCGTCCTCTCCACCACAAGCACCGGCGTATTCCCATACTTCCTCAGTTCCAGTTCCCCGGCACGGTTGATCACAAAGAAACCGCCCAGCACCTGACCAACATAGAAAAGCACATCCCTGTAAGTCTCAATATCATTATCCGAATAGATGGAAAGATTCTCCGTCCCGTTCGGCAGAGCCTCGATCTCAGCTCTCGACTGTGCCAGGCTTACATTACAAGCCGTGGAGCAAAGCACCATGAAATCATAGGCGTTGCCGATTGATTCCAAAGAAGTAAAAGCCTTCTCAAACCGCACCATAAAGTCATATGCCTTGATCTCCAAACACTTCGCTTTCCTGTTCGCCTCCGACACTTCAAAGATCCCCATCGGAATGGTCTCATAGGAACCGCCCGCAACCTGCAGATGATAAAACAGCTCCACAATCGCATCTTCCAGCGTGTACCTGTTAATCTCAGAGAAAAGCGAAATTCCCATCTCCGCAGCGTACACGGTTCCAAGCTCGATCTCCGTGCTTCCGCAGCACTGGCTTGTGATATATCCGCTTCCCTTGACCATATCTTCCTGGCCAAAGTTATAAACCGTCCCGGCAGTCGTCGTGATCCTGCCCGTCCAATAGTATTTTCTGTTATTTGCCTTCACTGCTGTCAGGAAAGCATTGCTGACCGGATACAAATGACCACCTCCCTCCGGACATGAAAAGAGAGCCGCTGTTACACGACTCTCAGAAAAAATCAATATTATATTGCTATCTCCCACAATAGATTTTTATTGCTCTGAATATAAACTCAGCAGTTCCTTCACCACCCATCTTATCGATATTATTGGTAAAATCTCCCCCACCATCATACATCTTGCCAAGTCCAAAAAGCATTTCATTAGAACACTTATAAAAATGATCACTAATAAAACTCTGTAGCTTTTTCACCTGCTCCTGCACTTCTACTGATGCCGGATTCATTTCCTTCATCCTTCCGAACTTTTCAAAAATCCTCATGAAGTTAGCCATCATCCTTTGCTCATCAGTCTTTGTTCGGTTTTTATCCTTTTCTTCAAATTCCTTAAACTCAGGTGTTTCTCCCCATTGTTCTTTCGCACGTTTAGCGTATTCATCAAGCTTACTTGCATCAAATGCAGTGAAATCCACATGTTTGGTTCCCCTAAGTTGCAAACCACGGCACATGCTTATTAGATTGTCTATGTGCTCTTTCTTTAATTCCAGAAGTTCTATTTGCTGCTGTAATGCTTTATTCTTGTCAAAACCGGAACTGGTGACGATATTTTTTATATCTTTAAGCGGAAATTCTAGCTCGCGAAACAATAAAATCTGTTGTAATGTCTCTAATGCAGCATCATCATACAACCTATATCCAGCCTTTGTGTATTCTGTTGGCTTTAATAGTCCAATTTTGTCATAATACTGCAGGGTACGTATACTCACCCCAGTTAATTTGCTTACTTCATTCACTGTCAGCTTTTTCATTTCCAAAATTCCTCTACTTCATTCAAAATCTCAGTTGCCGGAAGTATCGTTGCCTTTTCTATAGGAACCCCTGTCTTTTCTAAATAGTACTTTATCAAATAATAGCCTGTAGCATATCCTGCACAATATGGAAGCCCAACTTCCGGAAAATGCTGTATCCTAGCCATTTCATCGCCATAAAGATATGATGTGATATTATCAAAACCAATTACTTCGAGACCATCGTAGATAATTTCTTTTATAAGGGGCATTAGCTCCATGTCTGTCTTGGTGACCCATGGTCCAAGAAGTTCTTCACCAAAGACTGTTGTGGCGAAGTTCTCTGCTAATCCTTCACTCACAATCATCTCACCAAGATTTATATTATTAGTCCACTTAATGTACTGGTATCTGATATTATGATTAGTCTCATGTGTAAGGGCGGCTGGAAGTCTTTTGATGGTCTCTTTTGAAGGAACGAGCCATCCCATAATGTATCCAGGAATTCCTCCGTCCCCACAATATCCTTCGTTCATGATTGTATAAGCATTCTGTGGGTTTGCCAGAAGAATTGTGAAAAGATATTCTTGTACCTTTAGCTCTATTCCCTGATTTTTAAATCTGGTAAGAGCTTCTTCTATGGCCCTATTGCAAGACTCCCACATCTCCTGATTCTCCAATTGCTCTATCTGCTCTGCAATGTCGCTGTCCACATCAGATGGTGCCATTATTCCTAATCTATTGTTAGCCATAATGATGTCATATCCACCCGGAAACTTTGGTTTCATTGGGATATGATAACATTCCCATTTCCCTTGGAAAGGCAACATCATATCATAGCGATAGATATCATCTTTTTTATCTGAACCAGCCAGCATTATCTTTTTATAGACATCTGGTGAATATACTCTGTTGACTTTCATCCTTACTTACCTCCTGAGCGATTTATTTAAGCTATAGTAAACTATAAACTATTACCTAACGTCAGAGTCAACAGCTATTCAATCCTTTTTCGTATCCTTTTTCGTATCTTTTTTAAACAAAAAAATATAGAGATTGTTGCAACCTCTACATTTCATGCTCTGTACTATCTTCCGAGATAACGCTCTATCGTTCATCCCGGCAAACTTCGATTTGTCATCGTCTATAAAACTGCAAGATAAACTTACCAAGCAAAATGCCGCGCTACGAACTATATCGTCATAGCACGGCTCATATATTATACCACAGAATCGCCGATAAGTGTGTGAATTTTTTATCAGAACTCCTTCAGCACAAAACTCACCTCCCACAAGCTCCCATAGCTTGTATCGCTGACCAGCTTCACCTGATATCCATCAATGTACATCTGCGTATTGACGATGTTCATCCGTCACAATTATCAATCGCAGATGAAAGCTTGTTGATATCCGCTTCCCCGGCATTCATCAGAGCCAAGAATCCGGACATCGCATTCTTACCCACAAGACTTTCAGCCGCCTGTGCCTTCTCCGATTCAGTCAGACCGGAAAAAGCCGTCCGGCAGTCAGCCAGGATATCGCTCAGGTCTCTCATTGAACCATCCGCATTTGTGGTCGCAACCGTAACCTCTCCGATAGCGGATCCGCAGATCGTCACATCCCCAGATAGGTTATTCATGATCGTCCTTAATGCGGTACCGGCTTGTGAACCTTTGATACCTGCATTGGCCATCAGGCCTATCGCTTCCGCCGTATCCTCCGCAGAGAATCCCAAAGCTCCGGCAATAGGAGCGCAATACTTGAATGTCTCGCCCATCATGGAAACATTCGTATTCGCGTTGCTGGAAGCCGCCGCAAGGATATCCGCGAAATGCCCGGAATCAGCCGCAGTCAGACCAAAAGCAGTAAGCGCATCCGTTACGATATCGGAAGTAGTCGCCAGATCCTCACCGGACGCCGCCGCAAGGTTCATCACGCCCTCGATACCGGAAAGCATATCCTCAGTCTTCCATCCGGCCATCGCCATATAGTTCATGGCTTCCGCCGCCTCGGATGCGGAGAACTTCGTCTTCGCGCCCATCTCACGGGCTTTATCCCTCAGCCTATCCAGATCAGAGCCTGTCGCGCCGGATACCGCCGATACCTTGCTCATCGCCGTATCGAAATCAGCCGCTACCTTTACAGCGGCAGTTCCAAGTCCTACGACAGCGCCGGTAACAGGAAGAAGCTTTGTGCCGACATTGGAGATGTTATCGCCGACCGTCTTCAGCTTCTCACCCTTAGCGGCGATACTCTGAAGAGCTGTAGCAGACTGGTTAGCCTGTTCCTCTAAAGACTTCAGCTTTGCCTCCGTCTCCGCGATTTCCCTCTGCAGGCCGTCATACTGTTCCTGCGTAATCGTGCCGTTCTTTAACGCTTCATCCGCCTGTTCCGCCGCCGTCTTCAAGGTCTCCAGTTTTTCCTTCGTTTCCTTGACGGCATCCCCCAGGAGCCTGTGCTTCTGAGCAAGCAGTTCCGTATTCCCCGGATCCAGTTTCAGGAGCTTATCGACATCTTTCAGCTGGCTCTGCGTATTCCTGATCTCTGTATTTACGCCCTTTAAGGCAGTCTGCAATTTGGTGGTATCACCGCCGATCTCAACGGTGATACCCTGGATTCTGCCAGCCATGTCTCAACCTCCTTCCCATTAGAACCGATCCATATCATCCTGGCTTGCGATCTGATCATGAGGCTCATCATCCCTCTGAAGTTCCGTGTACATATCCAGCACGGTTCCGATCGTCAGAAGTTCCAGTTCACTGATATGGATTCCCAACTGCACACACCTCAGCAAAAGCAGAGGCGTTGTCATTTCCCGGTCAGTCGCTCGAAGTTTTTTTTACTCTCCACCTGCGTCTGAACATTCAAGCCCCAAAGCTCGATGATCTCAGGAAGCACCTGGTAAATGGAAAAGGTTCCGAACTGGTCAAGCCATTCATCCGGCGTATCGGGAACATTCTGCGGATCCGCGTGTTTCGCCATGATATAGCTGATATCCTCGAACAGCTCCAGCGAAAAAGAATCCAGCGCGGAATTTTCCGGATCATTCTCATCAATGCTCTTCTGAAGGTCGTGAAGATCCTTGTAAATATCCCTGTGGAACTTGTTTCTGTATATTCTCGGAATGGCCGCCGATGCCCTGAAAGTCACATCTTTGCCATCAATATTCACTGTCTTTGTAAGTGCCATTTCACTTTCCTCCAATCATAAGAATGGGCAGAGCCGAAGCCCTGCCCTAAAAAACACTTATCAACCCTGTCCGTTCTTTGTCACCGTCACGGTATATGCCGTACTTACTGCTCCGGTCTTGCTCGCAATCACTGTCACGGTATTGGTTCCGCTCTCCCATGTTGCGTCATCGCCGCTTGTATGAGCCGCCCCGTTCACAAGGATCGTAACCGCTGTTCCGCTTGCTGCAGTAGCAGATACCGCATCCTCATCATTCACGGTCTCAGCCGTATAAGAAGTGGTACCGGCATCAAAAACAGGCGTAAGCTGAAGACTTCCGATCGTGATTCCGGTAATAATCGCAGATACCTGTGCATGCTCTGTCTGATAGACGTTGGAATACCATCCGTTGTAAACCGCATCAGAAGTATTCGCCCCGGTCTTTACCTTTACAAGCCCGTTCGGAAGCGGAGTCGCTGTAATCTCCAGCTTCTCGGTCTGGACTTCCTTACTATCCTCATTGGTCTTGCCCTCGATCGTAGGCCTTGCAGCGGTACAGTAATACATGCAGTGTCTGATCTTTTTCTTGTCCCCGGAAAACTCGAAAAGCAGAGCGAAATGCTCAGGCTCCACCGTGGAATCCTCCACCATGACGCCGTTCGCGTCCTCAGTCTCTTTCAGGATATCTTTCCTGAAGCTTTCAGGGATCAGCGCGATTTCCAGATCGCCGGAATAACCGTTGTTCGCTACCGTGGTGTAATACACCATATCATCCGCGTAAAACGGCTCCGTATCACCCTCCGGATCCAGCGACAGATTCACCGCGCCCGGAATAGCGACAGGCGTACCAAATGTCACGGCATTGGTATCCGGATCAAGGGTAGCCTTCGCATAATGGCAGTTCTTAAGGCCGAACTTCACCTTGTTGTTTGTATTCGACATAATCAACCTCTCTTTCCGCTATACCGTCATCTGGTACAGCACTTCGTATAATTTTTCAGTTTCGATCCATACCTCCGATTTGTTCCAGAACAGCTCATGAGAATTAAGGACTTCCTCGACCCTATCCTCCAGCTCCGGATCCTTCTCATCGGTATAAAGTTCAATGCTCAGGTTGGAAAACTCAGCGTAAACAATGTTATCCGCCGAAAAGTTCTCCGAACCCGGAAACAAAAAGCAGATGAACGGCGGATCAGGCGATTCACCTTCCGCGAAATGGTCATACGCAAAAGGGATCTTCATTTCCTCCATCATCTGCATCACTTCTTCATGCGTCATCCTTCTTCCTCCCGATCTCTATGATGCATTCGGCAGCATGACGGCAGACCGGACAGTTATAGGGATATCCGCGGCATTTCTCGCCCCGCCGTGTACCGTAATAGATCAACACCCCGAACACGGAAATCCCGACAGCAATAACGAATAACAAAAGAATGATCTCCATATCACTAACCGCCCTTCTGTAAATCCCTCTCGATATCCCTTGTCAGCTGCTCGATACCCGCCTGCTCCGCAGGAGCGATATGAGGGAAAGCCCTCGTTCTTCCGCCGCCCCTCTTCGCATGGCCGAACTCCAAAAGATGCGTCAGTTGATACCTCTTGGAATGCACCACGATCTGTATGGAATCGGATGTTTCCCTGGTCTTCTTGATCGCCCAGCTTTTGGAATACTTGCCGGTCTTCTTAGGAGCCGTGGATTCGATCTGCTGCTTCACAGTTTTTCCGGCTTTCTGGACATCCGCTTTCAGGTCGTCCACCGCAAGCTTCGCGTAATCCTCCATGCCCTTCATCACGGTATCCGCAAGCTGATCGATCTTTATCGTCTGACTCATCGCCGCTCCTTCCTGCAGGTAAACTTCAGCGACCGTTTCCTGAAATTCATGTGGTCAATGTTCTCGATGTTATAAAGCTCACCCATGAACACCACCCGGAACCCCGTGGAAGTAATAGCCGCTGATTTCTGGCAATACCGGACCGTAACAGTCATGGAAGCTTCTTCCACCGTAGTCCCGGCGACCTGCTCTTCCTTTGAACTTGCCAGACCCTCGCCGCCGATCGTCGCAAAGCAGGTATAATAATCCGTCCAGGCATTCTTATGATTCCCGTACCTGTCCGTAACGGTCTCATTCTTCTGGAACGTCACCTTGGATCTCAAAGCCGCCACATCCATCAGAATCCCTCCTTCCGACTCCCGAATAACAGAGCCCTCAGAGTCAGATCCATCGCATGGTGGTCAGCCTCTTCCCGGTGTTCATACAGATAAGCCACCGTGAACATCACGGCGATCTTCCCGTTCGGACAGTCAGCCAGATCATTCTCATCATCCGTCCGCAGGATATCCATGCACTGCTTCACGCCCGCCGTTATGAAGTTTTCCAGCAAAGAATCATCATCCTCGAAATCGATCCTCAGATAATTCTTCATTTCATCCACAGTCACGATCATCTGACATCACCTCACAATAAGGGCAACAGATTTCTCCGCCGCCCCATACTTCTTACGCAGGCTCCACAATCTTGATCTTGTAAGCCGTTTCAGTATATCCGTCAGCCCACAGAGTGAAGTTATCAACGGATTTCTCCGTATTATCACCTGCAAGCACAAGGTCAGCCGCAACCCAGCGGACAAAATATCCCGCTGAAAGATCACAGGCCGTTGCCTCAGCGACATCCTCATCGCCCAGGGTAGAACCGTTGTAGTACAATCCAGTAATCGGAGAAATGCCGACACCCAGACCGATACCAAGCCACTTGTGAACGCCCCAGCCATTGCCGCCGTCAAAATCCTTAAGGTTATTCACCTTATCGGACAAAGTAATCGTGATCTCATGGGTATCGTTATCCACCGCAACACTGGAAATCTTCCCGGTGTTATACTGGCGATCCGCATGGTCGGAAACACTGTCCGTTACCGCCGCATACTGCATGGTGAAAGCATCGCCCACCATAAGTCCGGCATTCTTCAGATCCACCTTCACATCCCGCGCCGCCACGGCTTCCTGTTCTTCCTCTGACAGATAGGAAAGCTCCACCGCCGCCGTCAGCGTCAGATCACCGGCATCCAGCCTGTCCTTGAATGGCCGGATCAGCTTGTCCACCCTCATATATCTGGCGATGTTCCTGCCGGTCATCCCGTATTCCTCGCCGATACCATCCCGGCTCTTTGACTTGTGGACATCATGTCCACAAGTTCCGATCTCTTCGATCTCCCGCAGGATATCATTGCGCTTGCCCTGGCTGATGACCTTCTCATATCTTGCGGACAGCACCGCCGCCTTCTCGCTCGGTGCCAAATCCGTGAAGGATCGCTGGATCACGTTCGTCTCGATCACATAGACATAAGCCTCTTCATCGGTCAGATCCGTCTTGACGATGGCGGGAATGTCCGTCATCCCCGCTATCTGCGCCGCATTCATCCGGTTATGTCCGGCCAGCATCTCATACCCGCCGTAAATCTTCCGGACGATCACGGGATTCAATATCCCGTGATCTCTGACGCTCTGAACCATGTCATCCAGGCGTTCCCCCTCATACAGGCGGAAGGGGTGATCCTTAAATGCCCTTACCTTTTCTATCGGTATCAGCTGCACTCCGGCGATATTTCCCGGATCATCCGGCGACTCTTCTTTCAAAAGCTCCACCGCGTCCGCAATCGCTTTTCTTTTTGTCGTGGCCGTCTTCATCAGATTCACCGCCTCTCCCGTCTCTGCCTTGAAGTAGATTTCTTTTTGCCGTAGTCGGATTTTCCCTCCGCCACGCAGAACACCGGCTGCACGATCTCTTCAATCGCTTCTTCCTTCGTGATAATAAGCCTGCCGTCCTCACACTTCACCTTGATATATGTGCCGATGTCAAAGCCAAACTCGCTGAGCCATTTGCCCTTCAGCATCACGGTCGGTGTTGCCTGATACCTGTACCCGCTTTGCTCAATCACCTTCAGGTTCCTTGTCGTTTTTACTTCCTTTGTCATAGATTTGCTCCTTTCTGCCGTTCTCGGCTAAAAATAAAATAAGCTGCTGATACGTAACCTTTTCTTACGCATCAACAGCTAAGTCTTATGATCTCGATATACTATTTTGGTCTTATGAAGGGTTTTTATCCGCTTCTTCAGCGTCCCTGATCTGATAATAGTCGTCCATATTGACGGAGACTTTTATCGTATCGTCGGGTTTTCGTCTGCCCAAGAGGCACACCGTCTCCACATGAACAGTCATTCCAAACTGATCAACCGCGCAGACCTTGCGAAGTTCATACCCTCTCTCACACAAATACTTCAAATCTCTCGCCAATGTAGCACTATCGCAACTAACATACACAATCCTCTCCGGATTCATCTCTACCATAGTCTCCAGCAGTGTCTCATCGCATCCCTTTCTAGGCGGATCAACAACAATAACGTCTGCATAAACACCATTTTTCTTATACTCTCTCGGCAATACTTCTTCAGCTTTGCCCACAAAGAATTCTGTATTCTCCAGCCCGTTAAGCTTCGCATTTTCTTTCGCGTTCTCAATCGCCGCCGGAACGATTTCTACACCTCGAACGAATTTCGCCTTCTGTGCCAGGAACAGTGAAATAGTTCCAATTCCGCAGTAGAGATCCCAGACGGTTTCTTCGCCGTGAAGGTCTGCATATTCCATTGCTTTTGCATAGAGTTTCTGGGTCTGTCTTGGGTTTACCTGATAGAAGGAAAGTGGGGATATCTGGTAGGAAATATCGCCGATCTTATCGGTGATATATTCCTGTCCCCAGAGCAGGCGGATTTCTTCGCCGAGGATTACATTGCTACGTTTCTTATTTACATTGATAGTAATGCTTGTCATTCCCGGAATTTCGCGCAGGGATTCTACCAGCGCATCCTCTTTCGGAATTTTGTTTCCGTTCAGGATCAGACAGACCATCACTTCTTTTGTGAAATATCCGTAGCGGATCAGGATATGGCGTACCAGTCCTTTTCCTGTTGCTTCATTGTACGGCTCGATTCCATATTTCTCCATATGCGCGATCACACGATCCAGAACTTCTTTATTCTCGGCTACGCCAAGTGCGCAGTCACGGTTTTCAATAATATTGTGCGTTCTTCCCGCATAGAAACCTGTGACGATTTTTCCCTCTTTATTTCTGCCTACAGGGAACTGTGCTTTGTTTCTGTAATGGAAAAGCTCATCCATACCAATGATCGGCTCCATAGGGATATCTGTAAATCCTCCGATCCGCTCCAGATGCCCTTTCACTTTATTTGTCTTAAATACAAGCTGCTGGTCATAGGAAAGTGCCTGAAGCTGGCAGCCACCGCACTGGCGGGCGAAGGCGCATTTCGGCTCTACTCTGTAAGGTGATGGTTTCAACACCTCCATCAAACGGCCGTAGCCGTAATTCTTCTTTGCTTTAATGATTTTAGCTGTTACTGTATCTCCGATTACTGCGTCCTTGACAAAAACGGTGAAGCCATCGGCTTTTCCGATACCTTCACCGTCAATTCCGCAATCTTCTATCTCTAACGTAACAAGATCGTTCTTACGAAATTCCATAAAGATTACACCTCATCTGTTCTTCTTAAGTTGGACTCAAACAGTCTGTTGTATCCGAGCCATTCCTTCTTGCCCTTGTCTGCGGCAAAAATCTCTGTGATGGTTTCCATTCTTGCATCTGTGTTATCAGCAAGGTTCAGAGCTACTGCTTCTACAAGTGCCGGTTTCTTCGGTGAACCGTATTCCAGTTCTCCGTGATGAGCAAGGATGCAGTGGATCAGTTCATTCTTAAGTACCTCCGGGAATTCCGGGATCTGGCCAGCCAGGTCATGGATCATCTGAGCACCGATATAGATATGTCCAAGAAGCTGACCTTCATCTGTATAATCATTTAACGGAAATGAGGATAATTCTTTTGTTTTTCCGATATCGTGAAGCAGGGATGCTGTGAGCAGCAGGTCTCTGTTAATGACCGGATATGCTTTTGACATATAATCGCAGAGTCTGGTAACTCCAAGCGTATGCTCCATCAGACCGCCGATAAATCCGTGATGCACGGTCTTTGCTGCGGAATGTCCTTCGAATGCTTTGATAAATTCCTCATCTTCTATAAACAGTTTCTTCAGCAGCGCAGACAGATAAGTGTTCTGCACGCTGTTGATAAATGTTTTCAGCTGGCTGTACATATCATCTGTGCTGTTCTCACTTACAGGAAGATAATCTGCCGGATCATACTCATCCTCTGCTGCCTTGCGCACACGCTTGATATTCAACTGCATAGCACCTGCAAAGCTGGTCACATCTCCCACTACATCAATGTAGTCCAGTGCATCAAAATCGTCAATTCCCAGGGAATTCGGGTCCCAGATCTTACCATCCATAATTCCGGTCTTATCCTGAAGAATAATGTTCTCATACGGTTTTCCGTTCTTTGTTACCGCGGACTGTTTCTGCTTACACAGATAAATCCCGCTGATCCTGTCTCCCTCATGTAATTCATTTAAAAAACGCATAAATCTGCCTCTCTATCTATTCTATATTTACAATAATCAAACCTGATAACTCTTCATATGTCAATATTTATGCAATAAAGATTTCAGTCCCAATGTCTGTATTATTATTGCACCCTTCTATCTTGAAATTTATTCAGGATTATCTGCATCAACAGAAGTCAGGTTATCTCTCTTCAACTGTTACTTTATAATCCTTTTCTACATAATCCCCACCGGAATTCTTTCGCAGGACAGTCACCGTAATCTTATCTCCTGCTTTCTTTGTCTGCAGATATGTATAATAAGACTGCATACTGTTTGTCAGTTCTCCATCAACTTTGTTGATAATATCGCCACACTGTATGCCCGCTTTCATTGCCGGAGATTCTGTTTCTGTACGTTCTACATAAAGTCCTGATCCGATTCCTAAATGTCGGCATTGTGCCTGGTCTATTTCCTTGCCATAAATTCCTGTATATCTTGCCTTCTCTCCGTTTGACAATCTCTCTACCAGTGAAAGAATCTGTGAAACAGAAAGTGCATGAATATTATCCCCGTCACTCTCACTGGTTTTGAGAATCATACCCGTCACATTACCTGCCGTGTCCAGAAGTACTCCACTTCCATCCTCATTTCCCTGCATGTCTGTGGCCAATACTTCATACTCTGTATCTGCTGCTGCCAGCTTCTCTGAAACGGAAGTAACCATTCCATAAGCCACTGCATCACTGTCACCGGCCGGACTTCCGATAGCAATCACCATATCACTCTGCTCAGGACTCTGTGTACCCATCAGATCAGATACCACAATATTCTCCTTTGTACTGTCGCTGAGAAGACTCTTCTTCACCGTTGCAACTGCAAGTCCGGTATCTGTATCGCCTTTACATATCTCTCCGGTCACTGTAGATCCGTCTGAAAAAGTAATCTGCAATTCCTGCAGGTTTTCCAGTTCTTCCTCATATGTCAGGATATAAAATTGTGTATCTGTTTCCAGAAAAATAAGACCTTCCGAATCGCTCTGCTGCATATAAGAATTATCAAGCAGATTTTCATCCTTGGAAATCCCCTGTACACTTACAAGAGATTTCTGTGATTGTTGTGAGATCTTCAGTACTTCTTTGTAAGTTTCTTCGTAAACTGCAAGAGGACTCTTCTCTTCCCTCTGCGAATCAGTATCTGTCTCTTCTGTATATCTGTCTTCTGTTGAAGTTTCCTCACTGTCTGCAATATCCGATTCAGTCAGTTCGATTCTCTGCTGCGCATTTTCTTCTTTATCTGCCAGAACAGGAAATACTCCCGCAAAAGTCACTGCTGCACATCCGCCAAACAGTATCCCGCATCCGGCAGTTGCCAGAACTCTGCGCACTCTGCTTCTCCGTTCAATTGGCGGTTTCTTTATTGTCTCCTGTATAAACTGATACTCCTGTGTATCCTTTCTTCGTTCTTTGTCCTGTTTCATAAAACTCAAATCTCCCGTATTCCCATCATTCCAGGCCTAATCTATCATTGGTCAGGACTAATAAATTCATGAATTATTTTAACAAAGAGATATGAATTTTTTATGAATACAGCATAAGTAATTTGGCTTTTATAGCAAGCAAAGAGTTTTTTTGTTCTACAGAACAAAAAAACCTTGCATCAATTAAGATACAAGGTTTCTCATGCGGAAGATGGGACTTGAACCCACACGAGCGCAATGCTCACAAGATCCTTAGTCTTGCTCGTCTGCCAGTTCCGACACTTCCGCATATCGCGTTTCATCTTTAAGTTTTACTTATTGTTGCGACAATTGGTACTATACCAAAAACTATATAAAGTGTCAATAGTTTTATTGAAATTTTTTTATTATTTTTTTGAAAATGTGTTTTTTATCCTCTTAAACCGTCATAACACCCATATTTATTCCTGTATCCGCCTATCCTGTCCGGATAAATTTTTGCAATTTTTTATAAAAGACAATAAATTTTATCGGCAATCCATTTGCAGCTCTCACATCAAGTGAATTTTTGCAATTAGAACAAGGGTGCTTACCTGATTCACCTAAACCTAAACTATTTTTAACACTTTTCATAGTCTCCAAAATCATATATAATAAGAAAGGTATTTCAGCCATACCCGAAAATCCAGCTGAAATATTCCCACTATTACAGCTACACCAGGAATCAGATTCATTCTTTTTTCCGGTATCATAAATTTAAAAGCAATCAATAATCAGGAGACTTAAATCAACAATGAATCAGAAAGCATATAAAGCACTTGAATACTATAAGATCATCAATATGCTGACAGACAAGGCTTCTTCTTCCATGGGAAAGGAAATCTGCAAAAAGACTGAGCCGTCTACAGATATTGATGAGATCCGCCATATGCAGACTCAGACAAAGGACGCCCTCACCCGTCTCTTCCAGAAAGGCAATATCTCTTTCGGAAGTGTCAAGGATGTGCGTGGTTCTCTGAAGCGTCTGGAAATCGGAAGTTCCCTTGGGATTGGTGAACTTCTTGCCATCTGCAGCCTGCTGGAGAATACCAATCGTGTGAAAGCTTATTCCAGAAGTGAACGAGGTGATTCGCTCCCGGATTCTCTGGACGGAATGTTTGAAGCACTGGAGCCACTGACTCCTCTCACAACAGAAATCCGCAGATGTATCCTCTCAGAGGATGAGATCAGCGATGATGCAAGCAGCAATCTCCGCCAGATCCGCAGAAACATGAAAATTGCCGGAGACAGGATCCACACACAGCTCTCCTCTCTCGTAAACGGAAGTGCCCGCAATTATCTGCAGGATTCCGTTATCACTATGAGAAACGGTCGCTACTGTATCCCGGTCAAAGCAGAATACAAAGGTCAGGTTCCAGGTATGGTACATGACCAGTCCTCTACAGGGTCTACTTTATTCATCGAACCTATGGCGATCGTAAAATTAAACAACGACATCCGTGAACTGGAACTGGAAGAACAGAAAGAAATTGAAGTGATCCTCTCCAACTTAAGCCAGATGACCGCAGAACAGACCGACTCTATCCGTGCAGACCTTAACATCATGGTACAGCTTGATGTTATTTTCGCCAGAGCCTCCCTTGCCATGGACATGAATGCTACAGAGCCGATTTTCAATGATGAGGGACGTATCCGTCTGAAACAGGCACGCCACCCGCTCATTGATAAAAAGAAAGCAGTTCCGATCGATATTCGTCTTGGTGATGATTTCGACCTGCTTGTTGTCACCGGTCCGAACACCGGTGGTAAGACTGTATCCTTAAAGACTGTCGGTCTTCTCACTCTCATGGGCCAGTCCGGACTTCATATTCCGACACTGGACCGCTCCGAACTTGCACTGTTTGAAGAAGTTTACGCAGATATCGGTGATGAGCAGAGTATCGAGCAATCCTTAAGTACTTTCTCCTCACATATGACAAACGTGGTCTCTTTCCTTAAGAAAGCCAACCGCCACTCTCTTGTCCTTTTCGATGAGCTTGGCGCAGGTACAGACCCGACAGAAGGTGCAGCCCTTGCCATTGCGATTCTTTCCCATCTTCATGAGCAGGGAATCCGCACCATGGCAACCACCCATTACAGTGAGCTGAAAGTATATGCTCTCTCCACTCCGGGCGTGGAAAATGCCTGTTGTGAATTTGACGTGGAAACACTCCGCCCGACCTACCGTCTGTTGATCGGTGTTCCCGGAAAAAGTAATGCATTCGCCATTTCTTCCAAGCTTGGACTTCCGGACTATATCATCGATAAGGCAAAAGAACAGATCAGTGAACAGGATGAATCTTTCGAAGATGTACTCAGTTCTCTGGAGAGCAGCCGTGTAACTATTGAGAATGAACGCCGCGAGATCGAGCAGTACAAACAGGAAGTTGCTTCCCTGAAATCCGAAATGGAATCCAAGCAGGAGAAGCTGAACGAGCAGCGTGACCGCATCATCCGCCAGGCAAACGAAGAGGCACATGCAGTTCTCCGTGAGGCCAAGGAATACGCAGACCAGACCATGAAAATGTTCCACAAGTTCCAGAAAGACCATGTGGATCTCTCTGCTGTGGAAAAAGAACGCCAGAATCTGCGCAAGCGTATGAATAAAGCCGAGAAAGGCATGACTCAGAAAACTGCTGCAAAGAAACCGAAGAAAGAACTCACAGCCAAAGATATTTCCCTTGGCGATGCAGTCAAGGTTCTCAGCATGAACCTGAAAGGTACCGTCAGCAGCCGTCCGGACAACAAAGGTTTCCTCTTTGTTCAGATGGGTATTATCCGTTCCAAGGTTCATATTTCTGATCTGGAACTGATCGATGAGGCAGAGATCACCACACCTACCATGCAGCGTACAGGTGCAGGCAAGATCCGTATGTCAAAATCAGCCCATGTATCCACTGAGATCAACCTGCTCGGCAAGACAGTAGACGAGGCAGTTGCAGAACTTGACAAATATCTGGATGACGCTTATATCGCTCATCTCAAATCCGTCCGTATCGTTCACGGTAAAGGAACCGGTGCTCTGCGAAAAGGTGTGCATAATTATTTGAAACGCCAGAAACACGTAGAATCTTTCCGTCTGGGAGAATTTGGCGAGGGTGATGCAGGTGTCACAATTGTAGAATTTAAGAAATAGGAGGAACTGCCATGTTTTCCAAACAGAAAATCCTCATCGTTGATGATGATAATAATATTGCAGAGCTTATCGCCCTGTATCTTACCAAAGAATGTTTTGAGACAAAGATCGTAAATGACGGCGAAGAAGCACTGAAAGAATTCGCTTCTTTTCACCCGGATCTGATCATTCTGGATCTGATGCTTCCGGGCATTGACGGTTATCAGGTCTGCCGTGAGATCCGCCATACCTCTGATGTTCCGATCATCATGCTCTCTGCCAAGGGCGAAACCTTTGACAAGGTCCTTGGCTTGGAGCTTGGTGCTGATGACTACATGATCAAACCTTTTGACTCCAAGGAACTGGTGGCCCGCGTCCGTGCTGTCCTGCGCCGTTTCCAGGTAAAGCAGCCTGCTGTTTCCTCCAACGAGAAATGCGTCACCTATCCTGACCTGATCATCAATCTGACCAACTATGCAGTTACTTATATGGGACATCAGGTGGATATGCCGCCAAAGGAGCTGGAACTTCTCTACTTCCTTGCTTCCTCACCTAACCAGGTATTTACCCGCGAACAGCTTCTGGACCACATCTGGGGCTATGAATACATCGGCGATACCCGTACTGTAGACGTTCACATCAAACGTCTGAGAGAAAAAATCAAGGACAACCCGCACTGGGCAATCGCCACTGTATGGGGAATCGGATATAAATTCGAGGTAAAAAATCCATGAAACAGCATCATCTTTCCACAAAGTTTCTGATGTTCTATATTTTCATCGGGATTTTTGGATTTTTTCTCGTAACACTTGGCGGTTCTTATATGGTAGAAAAACATTTCGAACACTCTTTAAGTGCCGCCCTCTATACTGAAGCCCACAATATCGCCTCCAATGATGCCGTAAAAAATAATATCTCTTCCGCTACTGTAGATAATCTGCAGGAACACTTATCTGCGATCGCTGATTTTCAGGATGCAGTATTATGGATCATTAACAGTAATGGTGAGATCATCGTCAGTACACGCAAAGACATTGACATCAATGATCCGATCCCTTTTGGCGATTTTGACGCTGCCCAATGGGGAAGTAATTATTATCAGGTTGGAAAGTTTTATGGATATTTTGATACGGATCAGCTCAGTGTTATCGCACCGATCACCTCAGATATGACCACAAAAGGATATGTGGCAATTCATTATGCAATGACAAATCTCTATCAGAGCAGAAGCAGTATCCTGTTCATTATGCAGCTGATCTTTCTCATCTGTTACGCAGTAACCAGCCTGCTGCTCTGGGTTTACAGCCACTATATCCGCAAACCACTCACTAAGATTATGAAAGGTGCAAGCGAATATGCCGGCGGTAATCTGGAATATAAAATTGATGTCAGATCCGACGACGAAATGGGATACCTGGCAAACACCCTGAACTATATGTCCGATGAGCTAAATAAGAACGGAGACTATCAGCGTAAATTTATCGCCAATGTCTCTCACGATTTCCGTTCTCCGCTTACCTCTATCAAAGGATATGTAAATGCCATATTGGACGGCACAATTCCCTACGAAATGCAGGACCGTTACCTGAAGATCATCGCATTCGAATCTGAACGTCTTGAGAAACTGACCCGCAGTCTGCTTACTCTGAATGAACTGGATATGAAGAAACGAATGATGCATATTCATCGTTTCGATATTAATGACACGATCAAAAATACAGCAGCTGTATTTGAGGGAATCTGCACAAACCGCCAGATCCGCCTGGAGCTGCTTCTCTCCGGCCATGAGCTCTATGTCAAAGCGGATATGGAACAGATCCAGCAGGTTCTTTATAATCTTCTGGATAATGCTATTAAATTCAGCAATGATGATTCTTCTATCCAGATAGAAACCACTGTAAAGAACGGAAAAGTTTTCGTCTCTGTTAAAGATCACGGAACCGGAATTCCGAAAGAAAGTCTCAACAAAATCTGGGACCGCTTCTACAAAATCGATGCCTCCCGTGGAAAAGACCGCAAAGGAACCGGACTTGGTCTCTCTATTGTTAAGGAGATCATCAACGCACATAACCAGAATATTGATGTGATCAGTACTGAAGGCGTAGGAACTGAATTTATTTTTACTTTGGAGAAGACAAAATAGCAGGCAGCAAAACTGCCTGCTATTTTATGTCAAGCGGATAAAATCATCCGCTTCACTATTTGCTTGATTCAGTTAACTAAACGGAGTTCTCAACATCCTGTCTTCGTTTACCAGATAAATTCCACGCGGTGTGATTCTGATTTCCGGAATTACCGGCAATGCCATAAATGATAAGGTAATAAATGGATCAAATCCCTCTTTGACTCCCATCTCATGCGCCTTCGGAATCATCCTTGCAAGTGCCTCATTTACACTCTCATAACCAGCATCACTCATCAATCCCATTACCGGAAGTGGCAATGTTCCATAAATTTCTCCGTTACATACTAATGTATATCCGCCCTGTGTACGCATCATTTCTTTTACAGCAAGTGCCATATCATGATCATTGTCTCCCACCACAATAATATTATGAGAGTCATGTGAAACACTGGAAGCAATGGCACCGCCGCGGATTCCATATCCTTTCACAATACCAATTCCCATTTTACCTGTATTCTTATGGCGCTCGATTACTGCAATTTTCTGGAATTCTCCATCTGCTGAGAAATATTTCTCCCCATCTGTCTCGATCCACGGAACCTCTTCCAGCACATCCTTAGTCACAATCTGCTTCTCCAGCATCTCAATCACACGTGCTTTCGTTCCCGGATGTTTCAGTTTCAGGCGTTCCTCACTGAAGCCAGATACATGAACCGTATTCTTCAGATGCGGCGGACATGGTTTTACTTCCACCTTCTCATCTTTGATAATCTTCTTTCCACAATGATATACATCCACTACATTCAGATCTGTCACATTATCCAGAATCACAAAATCGGCCTGCCGTCCTGGCGCGATCATTCCAAGTTGATATAAACCATAACATCTCGCCGGTTGAATGGTAGCCATCTGTAACGCCTTCTCAACGGTCAGACCAAGCTGCACCGCCCGCTTCACATTGTAATTGATATGTCCCTCTTTACGAATTTCTTCAATATGCTTATCATCCGTGCAGAAACAGAAACTGGAAGTATCCGTATGATGCTCCACGATACCTTTCACAATAGCATCCAGATTTCTCGCCGCACTGCCCTCACGGATCAGCACATACATCCCATTCCTTGCCTCAGACATTGCATACTCATAATCCACACACTCATGATCCGTATCAATTCCACCAAGCACATACGCAGCCAAATCTCCCGGAGACAAAAACGGCGCATGCCCGTCCTTCACTCTGTCCTGAAACAGATGAAGCTTCTCGTACATTGCAATACTTCCATTAATCACTGAAGGCGCATCCATCACCTCACCAAGTCCCAGAATCCTCGGATGATCCAGATAACTCTTCATCTTTCCAGCAGTAAGAAGACATCCATTATCATCCACATGCGTAGCCGGAACACAAGACGGCATCATCACATAAACATTCGCCGGCGCATCCTCCGTCTGATCCAGAATATAATCAATCCCATCCGTACCGGACACATTCGCAGACTCATGAGGATCCACAATAAAAGTCGTTGTACCACACTGAGCCGCCTGTCGAACCAACTCCCCCGGCGTTACCAGCGTAGACTCCAGATGCAGATGACTGTCAATAAATCCCGGACAAATCACCTTACCATCCAGATCAACCTCCGTCTCCCCCTCATATGTACCAACACCGATCACAATCCCATCCGCAACAGCCACATCTCCCTCAATAAACTCCCCCGTACCAGAACTGAACACACGCCCATTCTTAAACACCAGCTCTGCCTTCTCAAGACCTCTTGCCATCTGCGAATACCTGCGATACACCTCAAGTTCCATAAAAAAACCTCCCTTCCATTGAAAGTTCACCCTGCACAACCCATTACAAAACTCCAGAAATGCTTTCAAAACACTAAAATATCCTTTTTTATTTTTCAGACTTCTTGTATTTCAAAGCATTCTTTTCTATATATTTCATTATATATTATCATCTGTCCTCTCAATATGCAACCCATTTTTCTTTTTATCCTCCCCTATTCCCCCAACAAACTCACGCCGACACCGCTCCGCAGTGTCCAGACCCACTCTCCTCTCTACTTCCACTCCACTCCCCAAACAAACCCACGCCGACACCGCTCCGCGGTGTCCAGACCCACTCTCCTCTCTACTTCCACTCCACTCCTAAAAACAAACACACGCCGACACCGCTCCGCGGTGTCCAGACCCACTCTCCTCTCTACTTCCACTCCACTCCCCAAAACAAACCCACGCCGACACCGCTCCGCGGTGTCCAGACCCATCCCTCCCATTTCGAATAACCA
>ENA-OQKY01000402-OQKY01000402.1-human-gut-metagenome-genome-assembly--contig:-NODE-402-length-45554-cov-31.359962_pt1 | contig 45554 bp, 31 predicted proteins | sample MGYA00242652_ERZ504805 | MGnify/ENA primary metagenome ERZ504805 (study PRJEB26092, sample SAMD00036400) | human gut metagenome | host: Homo sapiens | study: EMG produced TPA metagenomics assembly of... | reverse complement strand
TCAGACCATAACTTGTCTTTGGTGATTGATTCATTTGTATCCATGATATTTTATACCTCCATTATCTGGAGAGTATTGTATCAGAAAAAAATATAAAATTTAAGGTACGGGTTTTTTCCTACTTACCAAATAATTATGGATTTTATTTGGAGATAAATATGGAGATTTATGAAATTTTCAACTTTTATAAAAACAAAAAATCTGCTGTATAACGGCCTCCTTACACCGCTAAACAGCAGATTTTTTTATCGATAAGCACTATTTATCCCATTAGCTGGATTTAAAGCATATACTTTTTCTATTGTTCTTTCTTAATCTCATTCGTTACAACCGTGTCATTCCTTATAAATTGAATGACTTTCCCAACATTGCTGGTAAGATGACCTATCGCATTATTAATATCCTGATTTAACATCTTCTCCTGTTCGATTGCAATATCAATATTTATCGCAAGTTCTCCTACTGCCGGATTTTCTTTTGAATTCATACCACTTTTATCAGAAAACAGCTTTCCAACATATCTCTTCTTACCGATTTTTTTGTTTTCCAAAATCAACTCGGCATTTGGCAAAATAATCTCCTTACATGTACCATCATAATGTAATAACAGATACAACTCAAAACTAGGATAAGTCACCACTAAAATATTGTTCGGATTCCCCAATTCCAATATTTCCTTATATTGTTCCGGCTTATTCTTATATATATCAGCATCAAATACTACAACCATCCTATCATGCTTCATATCAAATTTATTTGATGCCACTTTTTTCTGGATTTCAGCAAATTCGATCAAAGCTTTCGGATTTGATACTGTTTCATCCTTACCGGTTTTTTCCATTAACCGTATATCTATCAATGGATGAATCCCTAATGTTTTTCTCAAATCGATCAGTTTTCGAAAATACCAAACCTCAGTATTAGATCCTTCGCAAATAAAGAAATATTTTCTATATGGTTCAATCTGGTCTTCCAGATCTGACGGACGTTTGTTCCAATCAGTATATGTACGGATAGGGGCCATATCTATACCCCCTTCCCAAAATCAAATCTATTAAACACGGGTATCGCACCATATCTACCTTCCAGATATGCCTTGCTGAGTTTTTTATCATAACGTTCTTTAAAACGATCCAACGAATAAATTTTGCTGTTATTCTCTTCATCTCTCTCAATAAACCATATTTCATCTCTCCGGAATAACTTCTGGTCCATAATCGAAGATTCATGTGTAGTAAATACTAATTGTATTTTATTTTTTTTATGCCGCGCTCCGAACAGTTCCAAAAAATGTTCAGTAAGCTTTGGATGGAGACTTCTTTCCAGTTCATCAACAACAAAAACTATATCGTCATCTTTAATAAGTAGCATATCCATCAAATCGAAAAGTCGTCTTGTACCATCTGATTCGTCTTCAAAGTCAAAATCGAATATAGATTTTCCATGCTTAAGCTTTATTGTTGTAATGGTTGGTTCCTCATTTCCTTTGATTTCAATATTAAAAAAATTTGTTTCCGTTCTTCCGGACATACGGAATAGTCCTGTACTATTTTCTGAAATTTTACTCTTTACTCTTTCCAACACATCTTCAAGGATTGGCTTTGGAAGAATCTTTGACAAATCATTCATCTCTATCTCTTCAATTCGTACATTTGATACCCCCGTATCAAATGTTGTTATCAAATCATTAATTACCGCAAGAGAATCATTTTCATAATAATATTTAAAATCTGTCATTCTCGAATTCGGAGTAATAATCACAATATGATTACTCAACCAATCATATATCTTTCTGAAAACCTGCAAACCAGAATCTACCGCATATTTCTTGCCGCGATTCATATTTGTCAAAAACAAATCAACGATATTATCTTCAAAATCCGCAGCGTAAGTGTCAAAACGAATACGGTCTTCTCTGGAAAGTCTTATAGAATCATCCAGTTCAGGAACTGAATTTCCTTCACGCTCAAATATACGTCTGGCTGATCCATTTTGATACAACTCATAAAGCCACTCACCTGTCATCCACCGTTCTGCCAGTCTTGCTGAAAAGCCATATGCATAGAATTTCCCATCGATTTCCATTTGAATTTCAAAAATACTGTCTCTTGTTTCATTCGAAGCATGGTTTCTGCAAAAAAATTTTGTTCCCCATGCTGGTAACCCATCTTCTAGCGTAGTCATAAAAAATTGAAAAAAATCAACCAGATTACTCTTTCCTGATGCATTAGCGCCATAAATAACAGCGTGTTTTAACAATTTCGTATTACTTCCAACAGAAACTCGATGATCTGCTTTTGCTCGGATTTTCGTTGAAGAAATCATCGTTAATTCTGTCTGTTTATCAAATGACTTAAAATTATCTACAACGATTTTTGTCAACATAGGCTTCACGCCCCTTTCAAAAATATATAAGTTTATTATAATAAACTGTTTACTATTCGTCAACGGCACGCGTCGTATTTAACGATTTTTTCTCTAAATAATCGCTCTGTTCTTCATTTTTTTGTGTTTTATCCTTTTATTTTTAGTTATTTTCTCTAATTCTACTGTAAGCATACTCAACTAACCATTAATTTATTCAATCTATTCTTAAAATACAAATATTTCTGGAATTCATATTATCATATATACGACACTTCAATCATAGCAAGCACTGCCTGTGTCATGACACACGTCTATTTCTGCTTCATTACATTCCATTCATTCTGCAGAAATATTTCAGGAAATTCCCTGACCCTTTTCATAATTTTATACTTTCTTAATTTGCCTCCCTGCATTCATTCCTGCTATAATACCAGTGGACAGGTATATCCATTCCAACTACATAGCTCTACAAGAACTGTTGTAAACCGTCAAATTACAGCAGTTTTTTTGTACCCTTTTTCTGAAAATAATATATGAAAGGACAGATATAAAATGGCAGACAGAACCAGAAAACATCCCATACAACTTTACCTGAATGATGAGGAACAATATATCCTTGATCAGAAATTCCGACTTTCAAAAATGAAAAGTAAATCTGCATTTCTCAGGAAACTGGTACTATATGGCTTTGTTTATGATGTGGACTATTCTCACATCAGAGAAATGAATGCCTTGCTTGGCAATATTGGAGGAAATTTGAATCAGATCGCTAAACGAATTAACAGCACAAATTCCATTTACAAAAAAGATATGGAAGACATAAAGGAGTTGATGAATCAGATATGGCAGTTACAAAAATCCATGGTATCAAAACAACCGTTGATAAAGCAATAGCATACATCTGTGATCCTGCAAAAACAGATGAAAATATTTACATTTCTTCTTTCGCCTGTGCTCCGGAAACCGCTGCACTGGATTTTAAATATACTCTCGATCACACTATGGAACGTGTTTCCAATCAGGACAGTTTTTCAGAAAATAAAGCCTTTCATCTGATACAGGCTTTTGAACCGGGCGAAGTTTCTTATGAGCAGGCACATCATATTGGCAAAGAACTGGCTGATAAACTTTTAGAAGGTAAATACTCTTATATTCTCACCACACATATAGACAAAAGTCATATACACAATCATATTATTTTTTGTGCTGCGGATAATATCAACTATAACCACTATCATGACTGCCAAAAAAGTTACTGGCAGATCAGAACTCTCAGCGATCAGATTTGTCAGGAACACGGTTTATCTGTTATCATTCCATCCGGTAAACGTGGTAAAAAATACAATAAATGGAATCCTTCCCTGAATACTCAGAACATAAAATCACAGCTCCGGAAAGATATTAATCGCTTCGTCAAGCTGGCATCCTCTTACGAAGAATTTCTTGCATTAATGCAGGCAGTTGGATATGAAATCAAAAACGCTTCTTTTGACAATCCTTCCGGAAAATATATCTCTTTTCGTCCTTCCGGAAAAGAACGTTTTATCCGGGGCAGCATCAAATCTCTTGGAAATAACTATACAAAAGAAGTAATCAAAGAACGGATTGAAACTCAAAAGAAAGATGTACGGACAACTTCTAAATCATCAGACTTTCTTAAATGGATTATTTCCACTAATAACCGTCCTGATCTGCAGAGTAATCCCGCCCTCCTGAGATGGGTTGAAAAAGAAAATCTTAAAATAGCATCACAAACTTACAATCAAATGATCTCTGAAAATATTCATAATTTTCAGGAGTTAAACGAACGCCTTTCTTCTTTACAGACAATCTCCAAAGCAGTGAAATCAGAAATCATTTCTGTTGAAAGGGCACTATGTGACTTAAGTGAGATCATGAAATATGCAGAACAATACCAGAATAATGAATCATTCTATAAGCGTTATGAAAAAGCTCTTGATCAGGATCGTATCTTCCAGAAGTACGAAACGCAGATTATTCTTTTCACTGGTGCGGAACGTATGCTACAACGCAAAGGAATTGATCCCAAACATATAAATCCAGAAAAACTCCGTTCCTATTATAAGGAACTGCTTCAGAGAAAGCAGGAGCTTCAAAACAGTTTCAAACAAGAGGAAGACAAAATACAACAGTTACAATTACTCAATAAAAATCTGAATGATTATTTAAACACCTCACTCTTACATAAACCATCTGTCAATCATTCTGATTTATCCCATGAAAAATAACAATTTATTACCTCTGCTTATTTTTCATAAAAACCTGCTGCTTTGTTCATACTATTCAAAAGCAAAGGAGGTGCAACTAATGGCTACAATTAAATCCACAGTTACAGATCTGCCTCGTTCCTGCAAATCAGCCGCTGAACGCATGTCTCAGGAACTTGCAAAAGAAAATTGTTTTGCTTCTCTGTCCGAAAATATGCTCCAGAAAATCTCTGGTTTGGAAGAATCCATTTCAAAAGACGCCGGAAAGAATATTGTTCTTATTGCTTACGAGGCATAATCTAAAAAGCTCCTGACGTAAAAGCATCAGGAGCGCTTAATTTATTCATTGTCTATTTTCGGATTAAACCGGTATCCACTTCCCCATACTGTCTGAATATACATTGGTTTTGCTGGATCATCTTCCAGCTTTTCACGAATATGCCGGATATGACTCGCAACAATGCAATAATCACCACCATAAGGTTCTTTCCAGACAATATCATATATTTGTTCTTTACTGAACACACGCCCCGGTTGCTGTGCCAACAGGCACAAAATCTCAAATTCAGTAAAAGTCAGTTCGATTACTTGCCCTGATTTCTTCACATCACGACCAGCCAAATCTATTTCCAAATTATATAATACTATTTTTGAAAATTTTACACTACTCTCTGCTTTTAAAACTTTTCTGCCAACACCCAAGACTGCTAATACAGAATCCAATATATCTTCCTCGTTATCTTCAAACGATACTATCAATAATTTCCCCATAGTTTCTCAACCTATATCTATACCGAAGAAATGCAGGGAAGCATCATTTATAAAAATAAATGCTTCCCTGCACACTACGTTTTATATTTTATTATTTTTTACTCTGCTATTGTATAAAGTGAAGTTGCCCCATTCATTGCTCTGCTAAGTCCAACCAGTGAGTAAAATGCCTGTTCGGTTGCCATCAGATCGCTGTCTCCATCCATAAGATGTCTAAAGCTGCCATCCTCCGTCTGGAACTCCAGCAGTCTCTCTGCCATATTCTTTTCATTCTTTACAAAACGCTCATCCAGTACACTGACATTCAGTTCAGCCAATGCTGCAATGACCTGAGAGATTGATTCACTGCTCTCTGCATCAAAAGCAATGTATCCGCTACTCTCATTCTGCTGCTGTGACAGCATCTCAAGTGCACGTTCTACTGCTTCTGTTACATCCTGTCTGTCCGTATATTTAGCCAGTGCCTGAAGTACCATAGCAGTAATATCAATATCCACCTGATCTCCAGAAAGTGCCCAACCACCTGCAGCCAGTTCCTGACTCAGAATGTAATCCACATACATTTCTCTGGTAGCCTGTGTAGTTCCGGCACTATTCTGTGGAATTTCATAATTCCCACTGTCCAATGCTAATAATGCAAATGCCGGTCCGTTTATTCCCTGAAAGATTGTCTGTTCGAAGTCAGCCAGCGGTTCCAGAAGATTATAGCCACCTACATCAGTCGGATCTTTTCCGATTGCAGTCAGAGCCAGTATCACACGAGAATACTCGGTGTATTTCTTAGGATGAAGAACTCCTTCACAGCTTATTACATACGCTTCCAGATTCTTATAATAAGTTTCAAACCATTCTTCCGAAACATCACCATCCCAGCGAGCCAGACCAAATACAACCCATTCTCCGCCAACAGATCCGCATGTCGGTTCTGTAATGCTGTTTGTCAACATTTCCGCACATTCCTGCAGCGTATTTTCCACAGTTTCCTTCAGTGATTCCTCAGAAGAATTATCCGCCGCCAGACTTACCAGATTGCTGCTGACAATTATCGTAAGCATCAGCACTCCAAGGAAAAATTTCTGAATATCTTTTTGAATTTTTACGTTTCGTTTCATATGTTCTCCTTTTCTGCTGATCATGACTGGCTATACTCAGAAACAATCAGGTTTGCATCACGGATATCTACGCTGTCATCCTGATTCATATCTGCCAGTGCCTTCTGGTTACTGTTCAATGTTGTTGTACCATAGTAATAAGAAACAACCATATCTACGTCTTTTGCATTAACCATATCATCCTGATTTACATCCCCCAGAGAAAATCCCGCATCTGCACTAAGAACATTGATTTTTAAATTTGTCACAGGAGTTGTAGTCTGCACTCCAGTATTCATTTCCGTTCCATTTTCTGCATTATGATACATAACATATTCAAATGAAATCGTAATTGCCGCATTTTCCGTGGTCAAAGGCTCTTTACTGAACGTTACATATCTGGTAATGTCTCTGGTTTTACCGTTTACATAGGTGGCTGTAACGACCATGCCTGTCGGATCAAAGCTGTCACCTTCTCTGTAAGACATCTTATCAGGCAGCTTTGTGACTTCAATCTTTTCGATGGCACTTCCGAAAGCCATCAGATGAGCGGAGTCATTCTTAAAGTAAATAGTTCCGTATTCATCTACGATCGGACTGCAGATTGCATATTGTGCATGATCTCCCGTTGGAGTAAATAATGCATACGCCGTGGTAAAATCACCTTCCTGTGTCACATAATCTGCACTGGTCTGCCCTGCCTTATCTCTTAATACACGCAGCGTACCTGGTGTCTGATTATCAAAGAAATATACATAGACGTATCCGCTTTCTTCTGCATATGCCGTTGTCAGAAGTCCGCTGGTCTGCGGATATCCGTGTGTCTGCACCTGATAAGCAATGGATCTGCTCTTCAGATCAATGACCGTAATGTTATGTCCGGAATAAGCAGTAAACTGTCCTGCACCAGAAACACCTATATAAGCTCTTCCATTATAAACAGAAGGTGAACAGGTACTCATCGGTGTACTCTGACTGCCATTACTGAGCTGTACACTCCACTTATTTGTAAATTTCTTTCCTTCTACCTGTACGGAATAGAAGCTGCCGCCTTTGGATGTAAAATAGTACGCGTTTGTTGCACTGTCATATACCACAGAGCTGCGGATATCACCGTTCAGTCCGCTCCAGCAATCCAGTATCGTACCTGTCTTCGCATCCAGCATCAGCATGCTTGAAGTCTGGCTTGTACATGTATTCGTTCCGTCATCCGTACCCACCAGTACATAATCTCCGGCGGTATAAGCACCTGCCCAATAGAATCCGCCTGCCTGTGTATAATACCAGGAAGCACTCTTGCGTTCTTTCTCCTGACCTGGATCTTCATCTGTAATCGACAGACATACAAAGTTTGCTTTTGAAGTCTCACTGTTCCAGAAACCGGTATAAAGATAACCATTCTTCACTGTCAGCGGACAGTTCGGCTGTCCTCCCAGCGGATCCATGTAGATCCAGAGAGATTCTAAAGTCACTGCATTAAATGCCTGTACGGTTCCGTTTGAAAGAGCAACAAATACCATTCCATTCGCATAGGTTGGCGGTGTGATGGAGAAGCTGGACTTATGATCCATTTTGCCTGTAGCAAGGATCTCACCGGTAACCGTATCTACACGATAAAGGATATCACCTGCATAGGTGATCAGATATCCATCTACAATGATCGGACTTCCTACTGCATCGGCATCAATACCATCACCGATCTTATTTGCCCAGAAAAGTGTTCCATCTTCTGCCTTTGTTGGAATTGAGGTATCACTGACTGCATTGTTATCATCGTTTCCACGGAAGTTTGACCAGTCAGATTCGATATCCACGATAATATCTTCATTTCTCGGTGCTTCTTTCAGTGTCCAGTTCAATGTAACTGTACCACTTCCATTTTCCGCTTCTGAAACAATATAGTTCTCACTGCCATCTGTAATTACCAGACGGTTTTCTGTATCTCTGGTCACGCTGAGCGTACCTGATTTACTGATATAACCATATTCTGTCAGTGTATAATTATAGCTGTAACCTTCACATAGCTGATAAGCTCCGCTCTCGTCATGCCACAAACGTTCGCCTGACATAGATTCATGAATATTCAACAGTGCGGATTCCGGTGTGATTTCAAATACAGTTTTTACAGGTGGTGATTTCAGAAGATTCAGAATATATACAGTGCTTCCTTCCGGTGCTTTATCATTTTCAACTGTAATAAGCACCGTCTGTGTATTCAGAGTACCGTCCAAAGCAATCTTTGTTCCTCCTGCAGCGGTTACATCTTCACCGTTAACTCTAACCCGATATCCAACCTCTGCCTCTCCATAGCACGGATTTTCTGTATAACAAAATGTCTTCAGTTCTACCTTTTCAGCCATCATGGAAACTTTGAAATCATATTCTTTTACATCAGAATCAAATCCTACGGTTCCATCCGTCTGTACCGGAGAAACAGTAAGACCATCACAAGTTACATTAAGGTCTTTTAATGTCAGTGTTCTTGAAAAATCAACTTCATAATCCTGGTAACAAGTGATGCCATCAACTTCTTTTGTCAATCGAATTGTCAACGTATTGCCAAATGGATTTTCATCCATTAGAAAACGTTTCAGAGTTGTCCCTTTGATTTCGCCAGAAGCCAGATTTAATGTATATGGCTTGCCATGATAAAGATTGCTTCCGAAAATCTGGTTATAAATAGCCTGAATTTTTACATCTTCGCTGCTGTTGACCCAGATATAAGCAAGATGCTCTGTATCCACGTATCTGACCTGATAGCTGTGATCAGAAGACTCGAACTCTGAATCCATGGCAAGAGTATTTTTACCCGATAATTGTGAAGCCGTTCCAAAAGCAAGTTCCGTCAGCCAGTCCGCCTTTGAGACATTCACAGTAATAGTACTGTCAGCAGTATCTTCCATGGTGAATTCATCTGCCGCATGATACCAGATATCACGTGTCGCAACATAACTGTAAGTTTCTCCCGGTACCAGTACATACTGATAACGATTTCCAGAAGTACCCTCTCTGAATTTCTCAAAAGGCATCACCAGACCACTGCTGTTCACCACTTCTACTGATACATTCGCATCCTCAGTTACAAAAGAAAGAGTCTTACCCTCGCCCGGCTGAATCTTAAGAATATAGGTATTAGAATACTCTCCAGCTGTAACTGTCACTGGAATGCTTGTCTCCGCAGATTCATCCAAAGCTACTGTAACACCCTCTGGCATTACAGTTTCGTCTATCGTCTCTCCATTTACCTGAATCGTATAACCAGAATCCAGTGCCTCTGCAGAAACCGTCACAGATGTAACCGTATCCAGTACCTTATACGTATGTTCCATTACACTTCCATCAAAAGCCGTCATGGGAGTCTGTTCCAAACCCGCCTGGTCTTTAACCGTAATCGAAAGCAAAGATGGTACACGGTTCAGAAAAACTGTATAGTCCTGTGAATAAATATATCCGTCTTCTGCAGTATAGCTGAAACGATATACGATGCAATTACCAGAGGCTCCTTTGCTAAGTACTCCTGATACACCGCTTGTAAGTGATTCAAAAGGAATACTTTCTTCTGTCGCTGCACCAGTCTGGGCATCTGTATATATAGCTGTAAGTTCCGGCATGGATGCAAGGAGCGTATCATCATATTCCGCATAGGTATAAAGTTTGCCGGTAAATGCATCCGGAACAGCAACTGTCACCTGTCGGTTTGACCACTCTCCTACTGTATATTCGTCATCCGTAAATTTGTTCTCTTCATTTGTTTCCGCTCCATAGCTTCCAGAAATACGAAAAGCATCTGTCTTCAGCCACAAATCCTGTGGTAATGGAGCATTTACTGTTACTGGCTCCGCCGATACCTCTATCGTTCCTTCCACTTTCAGTCCATTCTGACTGATACAGAAGGTATATGTTCCAATCGGAAGCTCCAGTACCCCGTCCCCGTCATCGCTCCATGTTTTACCATATGGATTTTTTATAACAATTGATACTCCAGAATATGTATTGCTTCCATCACTGAACGTAACTGCCACAGTTCCTGCATTCAGTTTGTTTTCATAATCGCTGATTGCTTTACTCAACTGTTCTGCAAGAACCCGTGCTGATTCATCTTCAATTCCAGAAAACAGTCTATATGCAGTCTCATAAGCTTCCTTCGCAGCATTTTTCACATCTGTATCTTTCAGCTGATAGTCTGCCATAGCCTTCATTAGACTCTGCAGACCAGCTCCCGGTCTGCTGTCTGTATTTTCACTGAAACGGAAATAATTCACGTTATTTGCTGGCTGCTCCAAGTCGTATCCACCATCTTCATCACTTCTGGTATAATTTCCGCCCACACCATCAATGGCTGTAATCCAGCCTTCTTCCAGACCAGTAAAACTATGCTTACTTTCAAGCAATACTTCCTTTACAGTCTGACCATTTGTATATGGTACATACTCTGGTGCAATTACAAGACTTCCGCCTGAATCTGCTGCCAGAATAAAACTGCCTGTAACTCCTGGCAATGGTTCTTCCGCTGCAGAAAACAGTTCAACTTCTTCCAGACTCTCCATATCTATCAAAATATCGGTGAACAACTCTGTTTCTTCCAGAAACTCTGAATCCGTCTGAAGTTCTGTTACCACCTGCTCTTCTGACTCAGTCTGAAGTTCCGTCGCTGCCTGTTCCTCTGATTCAGACTGAACTTCTGTTTCTACCGGTTCTTCTGGTTCAGACTGAAACTCTGTTTCATTTTGGCCTTCCGTCTCAGTCTGAATTTCGGTATCCCTTTCTTCTTCCAAATCAATCTGATCTTCATCTGTGACTATTTCCTCCGGTTCTATCACGATTTCCTCGATATCAATGATCAGGTCATCGTCTATCGCCATATTGCTTACATCTTCTGTAGGCAAAAAGGTTTCGTCTTCCAGAATGATCATATCTTCTTCACCGGCTGTATCTGTCAAATCATATGACGTAATCTCTGACTCCTCCAGTACAACCAGTTCTTCTGCCATAACCCCTGCAGGGATGCTGCCAAATACCATCGCCGCTGAAAGGATCAGACAAAGAAGCTTCTTTCTTATCTTCATATTCCGGCTCCTCTCTTTTATTAGTTCTGTTTACACAGAAACCTTAATACAGACACTGAATCCATTTCAGACGCAGACGTCTATTCCACTTTGTTTCCTGTTGTAAATTAGCAAAAACTACAATATAAAAATCCAGTGCCGCATCTCTCTGTTCTTCTGTCATTGGTCTGCTACTGAACACAGCTCGGGCATTCAGATCAATCGCATTTCTAAACAGATCTGCCTCATCTTCTCCAAATCGTTCACCAAATGAATCACATAATGCATACAGTGAACCATTTCCTCGATCATATCCCAGTTCTTCCAACAATCTGACTGCATCTGCAATAATAAAAGCGATTGCTTCTTTTGCATCTTCCTGTCGGAATTTCTCTTTCTTTCTGGAAATCAGGATATGTCTTCGGATAATCAGGAATAAGATTACCAGAAGCAACAGGATACATACTGCCAGCAGTGTCCACCAGTTCAGTAAATCCGGAAGTGGAATTTCCATTTCATCATCTTTCTCTTCCGGAAGTTCGCTTTCTGTTTCTTCCTGTTCCGTCTCCTGCATTTCTTCATTCGCAGTTTCATTCTCTGTGCTGTCTGCTTCTCCATTCTGCTGTCCGTCTGTCTGTTCCGCAGAAATGCCCTTAATTCCTGCTGTCAGCTCCAACGGAATCCAGCCAATACCATCCTGATAAACTTCTGCCCACGCTCCGGCACAACTGCTGTCTGCTTCTATAGGCTTTCCTGGTTCTGTATCCACTGCCATTTCTTCTGTGATTACATAACCTTCCGCATAACGTGCCGGAAAACCAAAATGACGTAATGTCAGAACTGCAGTTGTTGCATACTGATAACTGCTTCCCGCTGCCATCGGCAATGGCAGTGTTATCTTTGAAGATATTTCCTCTTCTGAAAAACACTGTTCCAGAAAACTTCTCACACAAGCCTGTGCCTGTTCTTTGGTCAGTTCATCCTGATTGCCATATTCGGCTGCTATCCGGTTCCACTGCTCTGTCAACAGTTCTTCTGCTTCTGCCGGAATTTGCATATAATTGTTATAGACAAATTCGCGGTAAGCACTTTCAGCCTGCCGATACTTCAAAACTTCGTCCTCTTCAGACTTCTGAAGCAGTTCCAGAATCTCACCAATCCGCTGGCTGCTGTCAGCAACCATAGAAAATCCATAACTTCTCGCACCATCTGCAAGAATCATATCCGGATCTAGATTTTCAGCGTTCAAAAAATCACCTGAAGCAAGATTATATGGGACATAATAATAGCGACTGCAGGCTCCTGCATTCTGTACAGTAACAAAATTCAGATCCACTTCTTCTTCAGGCATTGACCCTTTTAACTGTGTTCTTACATCAAACTCATTCAAGTTCAGCCAGTACAGCAGATCTTCCTGCTCTGCCAGCACCTGTTTATCCTGTTCTGACCATCTGTTTTCTTCAAATAATACACCTGTAAATCCTCTTAGATACAGTGTTTCCGGCTGTTCCATCATAACAATCAGTCCGGACTTTTTCTTTGTTTCCTGATCTTCTTCCTGTGTCTCGTCAGTAACGGTATCTTTCTTCATATCCGTCGTCTTCACGAAATCACTGTTCCAGGTCTGCTCTCGTGTAAAATCGCCTTCCGGAAGTACCGTATTTGCAGTCTCAAATCTGTGCTCATGAACACCCTGTTGGAAACTGCTGCTGATATCAGATGCCCATTCTTCTACTTTATACACAACATTTCCTGACGTCAGGATGATTCCAGCCACAGTCAGTAAAATCCAGATACCAAAGGTTAAGCGCGGCATCTTTTTTCTTTCCCAGCCACTGCTGATCAGAAGAAATACAGAACTCAATAAGATCAGCGGTAAATAAGAAATAATATCCATATGAAACAAAACCATTCCTGCCAGTGTGACTCCTGAAACCAGAATTGGCATTGCAGGCCATTTCCTTGTGGTCAGCATACAGCATAGAAGTGCTCCCAGTATACTGATCACCACAGAAAACAGGATCAGGCATCTGTTCCATAGTTCTTCTTCCAGCTGTATTTTCAGTTCCGGAAGAATCCATCCTGTTTTTGCTGTCCATCTGTTACTGATATGATTCCATACCAGACGTCCGCCTTCCAGAATCTCTTTCCTGAAAATCAGAACCCCTGCCAGCAGCAAAAGCAGTGCTGCCGGATATATCCAACCCTGTTTCTGAAATCTTAGACTGATTCCATATACCAGGCAGATCACACTCCCTGCCGTCATCATGTTGATCGGATTGAACAATTGATCCAATCCGGTCAGTTCTACCAAAACAAATGTAAACATACAGTAAGTCAGAACTGCCAGAATTGTATGAATCATCCATCCGGATCTGTCTTTCTGTGAATGTGTGTCAGGTTCCAACCACATTCCTTTTTTCTTTTCCCGAATCAATGCTTCCTCCTTCCCTACAGTTCAATCTGCATCAATTGTTCTTGATAATTGTGTGCATCGAACATCACCGCACCCGGCATAGATGTTTTTCCACACAGCAGCATGGATACATGTCCGAATCTCTGCATATCCATGACTTCTTTCTGTGGTTCCTCTGCAATATAAACCATATGTGCGCACAGTGCATCGCTTCCATCCTGCATCAGAAGTGCCGCACCGCTGACTCCTTCTTTTACACCTGAAGCACGCATCAGGCGTGGTATGATACCAATCAGTTCGTCCATATCCTGAATCTCATAACGGATACACAGATTACGGTCTGTATCATTCCATGCGATACTGAACTGAATGGACTGCTCAAGCAGGCTCTTTCCAAGAGAAACCACTACTTCAGCCTGTGCATCCAGCAGATCCAAAGAACCGGATTCTCCTGTTCTCTCCCAGAATATCAATACATTTCTGGTAATCGGAAGTGCCGGATCACGTACGATCAGTTTGTCAAATTTGCTGCTCAGTTTCCAGTGAATCTGACGTGGACTGTCTCCCGGAACATATTCACGGATCTGAAATGTCTCTGTCAGATCGCTTCCCGGACGGTCCTGTGAATAAACTTCACTTTCTTCCACACTGTTAAAACTCTGAAGAACTGTAATCGCCGTTTCAAAGGTATCCGGCTGTACAGTCATATGGGTAACTGCCTGACACTTACAGGAAACTCCAAACAGTCCAAAAATGTCATACAGCACAATCTTCTGGACAGAGACACGAAGTCTGCCGCAATAATCACTGCCAGTCGTCATGGAAGTCTGCATCTGTTTTTTCGGTGATAAACTTCCTGTCATCCGCATGATACGTTTTTCCCGGTTCAGCTGGTTTTCCACCTGTATCTTGTATCCAATACGGAAAACAGGAAAAATCGTAGGATTGTCCATATGCACAGAAAATATACCATTCTTACCTTTATTCATATTTGCATCCGCAGTCAGCCGAACTTCCAGATGCTTTCGTATGTACAGATGCAGCAAAAAACTGCACAGCGGAATCAATAACAGCACTATGGAAATCACAAATGCTGTGCCACTTCCAAACCAGATAAAGAATCCCAGCAGGATAACCTGCAGGATCAGCCATCCTATTTTCATTCCAATCATATAAGATACCCGCTTCCTTTATTTTTTAAGGACCGGCATTTTCACAGATTCCAGAATGGAACGAATAATATCTTCCGGTCGTTCTTCCTGCATTCTGGCCTTCGTTGAGAGAACCAGACGGTGACTGCAGACATCAGAAAAAATGGCAGCCACATCTTCCGGAATCACAAAATCTCTGCCATGAAGATATGCATAGGCTTTTGCCATACGACAAACTGCCAGCGCACCTCGCGGGCTGATACCAAGCTGTACCAGAGGATGTTCTCTCGTTGCCTGTGTCAGTCTGGTAACATACTCATATACCAGATCATGTACTTCCGTAGCTGCTGCTTCCTGAATCAGCCTCTGAAGTTCCTCCCTGTCTACAACCGGATGAATCTTACTGAGCGGGTTTGCGGTATGGCGATCACGCAGAATATTTATCTGGCTCTTCAGATCCGGATATCCCATACTGATCTTGATCATAAAACGGTCTAACTGAGAGTTCGGAAGCATCTGTGTACCCGCGGAACCGATTGGGTTCTGAGTCGCAAGTACCACAAATGGCTTTGGAAGTTCATAAGTCTGTCCGTCAACTGTTACATGAAGTTCTTCCATCGCTTCCAGCAGCGCAGACTGTGTTTTACTGGAAGTACGGTTGATCTCATCTGCCAGAAGCAGGTTTGTCATAACTGCACCTGCTTTGAAAATAAAGTTTCCGCTTTCCTTGTCATAAACAGAATAGCCGATAATATCTGACGGTACGGTATCGGATGTAAACTGCACACGGCGTGTATCCAGGCCCAGTACCTTTGCAAATGTCATGGCCGTGGTCGTCTTTCCTACTCCCGGTACATCTTCCATCAGGACATGACCTCCGGCCAGTACGGCCATCAGTATCTTCTCAACAATCTCATTTTTACCAACTACTACTTTTTCAATTTCCTGAAGTATTTCATTTATCTTCTGATTCATGATTCGTTATTTCCTCCATTCTTCCTGTCTCTTATGTTCAACCTTCCGGCAGGGTTTCCTCAGGAACACTCTGTTCCTGAGGTGAATCTGTCTGTGGCGGATCTGTCTGCGGTGGATCTGTCTGCGGCGGATCCGTTTGCGGCGGATCTGTCTGCGGTGGATCTGTCTGCGGCGGATCTGTCTGCGGTGGATCTGTCTGCGGCGGATCTGTTTCCGGTGCATCCGTCTGCGGCGGGTCTGTCTGCGGCGGGTCTGTTTCCGGTGCATCCGTCTGCGGCGGGTCTGTTTCCGGTGCATCCGTCTGCGGCGGGTCCGTTTCAGCATTTGGATCATCAGCACCACAATAAGTACACTTACCGCCTTCGTACTTATGATACTCAGCAAACGTTCCTTCTTTCATCAGTTCCACACCACATACACTGCAGACATAAATAACCTTCTGACATGTTGCAGTCTGGACTGCCAGTTTATCATTGCCACAATAATCCCAGTCATGACCCGCATCACAGATTTCACAGTACCAGTCATTATCTCCGGCATGATATCTATACTGGTGCAGACCTTTACTTTCTTCGATGATTTCCTCACATACGGAACACTTCTGGTAATGTTCCTGTGCTGTGTGATTCCATCTGCTGTTTAAGGTATGTCCCTTTGCCGGACTCTCCTCTTCTTTTTCCATTTCACAGATTCTGCAGACCATCGTCTTCACGCCCGGTTCTGTACAGGTAGCCGTATTACTGTCTTCCACTTCTTCCCAGATATGTTCTTCCACAACTTCACACTTGGAACATTTATGTTCCAGTTCTTCCTGTTCCCAGATATGCTCAACCGGATCACCAATCGTCTCCTTACAGTCTTCACAGTATTCGATATGTGTTCCGTCTTCCAGATCTTTCCATATCTTGTGCTGATGCTCACAGTCCTCTGTTAGTCCACAGCACTTACACATATTTGTGATGGTGCCATCTTTATTTTCTGTCTTCTGCATTCTGTGATTGATACTGAAACCACCGTTTATTGCTGATACGCAATAGCCTACGGTATTTCCATATCCGGAGGTACCACCTCCAACATCCCAGCCATAAGCCAGAGTATAACGAAGTGTCAATACATCACCGTTCTGAAGATTCAGTTCTGACATAGACTGTCCCGGATAATAGGTTCCATCAAGTGAATACAACCATCCGGAACCGCTGGTATAATCAAACTCTCCAACAGAGCCGCCGGAGCCACTGCTCTTATTCAGACCATTGCGGTAAATACATCTCCACAGTGTCGCAAGACCGGTTCCTTTGCCAAACTGCTTATCAATGCTCTTTAATATCTCTTCTTCATTGGAACCATACTGTCCCCAGCTTCCTCCTGTCAGCGCATTTCCGGAATATCCCGTTGAAAGGCTCTGCAGATAAAATCCGCTGTCCAGCGTTCCGGAATAGCTTCCACCCCATCCAAGGGAATTAGCCGCTGCTCCAAACGGTTCTCCCGTATCCTGACCAAGTACCGCTTTTGCGATCGCGTAGGAAATCGGTTCATCTGCCAGAACTTCATAAGATACGGAACCTACCACTCCAAGTCCCAGTACGCTCATATCAATGTAGATCGTAGCCGTACCGATCTTCTGCCCTTTCTGATTACGTTCTCCATTCAGCGTCAGATTCAGCTCACCAAAATTACCAAATGCATCTTCCGCATAAATGTAGACTGTATGCGTATTGTTATCGCCTGTTTCCGGATTCTCCGGATACAGGGTGTATTCAGAAGCAGAACCAGAAGTACTTGTATAAGAAATCTCTTCTCCGTCCAGCTTCACGATCAGTTTCGTATCCGTTCCATTTGCCGGAATCGTTCCGGTAACTGTTCCATTTTCATCTTCCGTCCATGCATTTACACGAAGGTTCAGATTGGATTCATTGGTCACAATCTGTCCATCCGTCAGGTTCGTCGTGATCTTTATCGCATTTTCGCCTCTATGCTTATACGGTACATTGATCTGGAACTTATATTCTGTTCCGTTTCCATCCTTTGCCAGAACTGTAAATGCCTGTTCCCCGGTCTTACCGTCTTTCAATGCCATGGAAAGTGTATCTTCTTTACTTAATGTAACTGTTCTGTTATTACCTGACTGATAACAGCTAACGGAAGTAATTTCCAGATCTGCCGCATCCCGTCCCACAAGTGTCATTGCATAAGACAGTGCATGGTCGGATAACTGGTCATCATAAACCACTTCTGCTGTTTTTGATTTTCCATTTTCACAGGTAACACTTCTTCTTACTGTGCTTCCACTATCCTGAACGCTGTACTGCATCTCCAGATATACATCCATCGAATAATTCAGCACGATTTCAAATTCTGTCTGTTTTCCATCCACAAGAACCAGTGCAGTGATGATATAGGAATTGGACGTATATCCATCCGGCAGACTAACAGCAAGTGCTCCATTCTGATCAATCCTGCCTCCGCCGGTCGCATCTGAGGTATAAGTAAGATTCAGAATTCTTGCATTTACACTGTCCTCACCTTCCAGTGCGATCTCATATTTTACTGCTCCGGCAGAAAGCTGATTATTCTTAATATCTGCTGAAACACTCTGATCCATCTGGCAGATCATCGTCTTGCGGATCATTCCTTTTTCCAGCCAGGTAAAGGCAAGCTGTACATCTACCTGATCTTTAAAGTGAATATTAAAATGATAGAATACGCTTCTGCTGCTTCCAGTCGCATCTTTTACCTCTGCTTCAAATGTCAGGTAATAGATTTCCTCATCTGAAGTTTCCGGTGTCTGCATGATCAGGGAACCACCGGCTGTATTCAGTTCGCCTGATGCGCCTGATGCAGTCCGATACTCCGCCTTGATGATCTGTGCATCCTCTGCCAGAACTCCGACCAGCCTTGGTGTATAACTGAATACATTTTCAGTCAGATCTTTCTGTGTCACAGAATCTGTTGCTGTCTCATCAGCCTTACAAGTCATGCTGTCCACAGAACCATCTTTTGTTTTCCACTCAAGCTGCAGTTCCACATCCATCGTATAATAGCAATCCAGTGAATATGTGAACTTGATTTCCTGTTCTGCCTGTGCATCATCTGTCTTTAATGATGCATCTACACGGAATGTATAATTTCTTCCCTCACCTGCACCCGGCAGACGGATGGATACGGTTCCGCTTTCAGAAACTTCCGTGAAAGAACCATCTCCCTCTTTCAGGAACACGGTATAATCCTGAATCTGATCTGCTTCTGTACCTGCAGGTGAAAATGAATACTTCAGTTCATTATTATTGAGACGCGCGGTATTCAGATCCACATTTGTCACTTCAGAAGGTATACAGGAAACCAGTTCCGGCTGTGTTCCATACTGGTACCATGTCATAACCATCGCAACATCAATATCTGCTGTTTCATCTCCGGATACTCCAGGTTTCTCTTCATCAGAACCATCCGATGTATCACCATTGTTCTGTGTCTCATTCTCTGTGTTCGTATCCGTTTCCGGCTCCGTCTTCTCTGTTCCCTGATTATTCTCCGGAGATTCCTGCGTTTCAGATTCTGTCTCTTCTGTCTCGCTCTCAGTTTCCGTTTCAGATTCTGTCTCTGTCTCCGTCTCTGTCTCAGTTTCCGTTTCGGTCTCGCTTTCCGTTTCGGTCTCGCTTTCCGTTTCGGTTTCTGTTTCCGTCTCGCTTTCCGTTTCAGTTTCCGTTTCGGTCTCGCTTTCCATTTCCGTCTCAGTCTCGGTTTCTGTTTCTGTCATCTGCTCATCTATTTCTATGCTGCTGGTGTTCTCTCCCATCTGAAGCGGTGTGATCTCACTGATCTGCTCACTTTCGATCGGATTGTCAGGCTGTACTGTCTCCAGTCCCAACCCCGGCCAGCACATATTTAACACGATCGCGGTAATCAGAATCAGACAGAGTCCGATGCGGATCATCCGTTTTCCCAGCCATTGTTTCAACTTCATAAGTAATCTCCTTTACGGATTTTGTTTTCTGACTGTTATTTCACCTTTACAGTAACAGTCTTAGTAAAAGTACCTGCCCGAACTGTGATCTTGGCAGTTCCTTTCTTAATACCTTTGACCTTTCCTTTTTCCGTTACAGTTGCAATCTTTGTATTCGAAGATGTATATGTTATCTTTCCGCTGATACCATAAGCCTTCGGTTTCAAAGTCACCGTTTTGTTCCGCTTTACAGATACCGAAGATTTCAGATTTGTAATTCCCGGTACCGTTACTGTGATCTTCACTTTCTTACTTCCGGAACTCATAGTAATGGTTGCCTTACCCGGTGCCATTGCTGTGATTTTTCCTCCGGATGTCACCTTCGCAATCTTTTTGTTGGAAGATTTGAATGTAACTTTCTGAGTAGTGGTAAATGGCTTTAATTCATATTTCAGTGTGTGGCTCTTTTTCACTGCCAGAGTCAGTTTATTCTTCGTTACACTGGTCGCAGATAAACCACTTGTTTTAACAGTCCCTGTCACTACCTTAATTGTATAAGTTCTGCTCTTTCCACTTGCCAGTGTGATGGTCAGTTTAGAAGTCCCCTTCTTCACACCTTTCAGAGTAATCTTTCCGGTTTTCTTATCTAAAGATGCATTCAGATATTTCGCAACACTGGATTTTACAGAAGATACAGAATCTCCATTTGCCATAGTCACATCAAACTTCGCAGTCTTTCCCTTCTTAATACTGAAGGAATTCAGTTTACCAGGTACTTCCAGAATCGGTTCAAGTGCTTTACCTACACTCTGTGTCTCCGTTTTTCCACAGACGGAGCAAATATGCTTCTGAACTTTCGCAGCTTTTACTGTCGCTTCAGATACAACTGTCCATGCTCCATATTTATGTGTGGTACTAAGTGCAATACTTTCTGTCTTTGTCTGTCCACAGGAACATTTGTAAGTCTTCAAACCTTTTTCCTTACAGGTAGCCGTTTTTGTAACTGTTCCCGTTCCCCAGGAATGCACATGCGGTTCTGTCTGCGGCTGCTCCTTCTCAATCGTAACAGAAGCAGCACTTGTATATGCTGAACTTCCTACTGCATTACCATCTGCATCCTGTATATAACCGGTGAAATGAAGCGCTGTATTTACCTGATTTCCTGTAATACTGTCTTTCGCCTTAAACGTAATCTCTACAAGATTTCCTGCTGAAAATCCAACGGCCTGATTATCCATACTCAGGTAATGAAACTGAACTTTATATTCACTGGCATGTTTCGCTGCATGCGACAACTGACTGCTTTTGTTCACCTGCTGAAATTCCAGAAGCGAACCGTCATACGTCAGTTCCCCCTGCAGCATGGTTGCCCCCTCTGAACTGTCGATTCCTCCCTCCAGTTTTATGGTGACAACAACCTTCTCTCCCGGCTTTATATGACCGGAACTCACATACGTCCCAATACTCGCCGCCGAGACTGTGAATGTCATACTCCAAAGCGATACCAGAAGTAATACCAGTGCAAATAGTTTTTTCATATTTTATTTCCTCCCATTCATGCGTTTTCTCTATATGCCTCTGTCTTTTTTGGATTTTAGAGCAACAAAAAATAACGGCCTTTCTATCCTGTATAAAGATAGAAAGCTTCCGTTATCTGATAATCATCCATGTACGCAGATTCCAATCAAAAGAGGAAAACATCGTGTCCCGGCTGTAACGGGAGCGTACGCACCTGCTCTGGAGTTTCACCTAGTATCGCAATGTTTTCATTTGCTCTGTATGTATGGTCTGTATTCAGTTTAAAATTTAAAAAGCCCCTCTGAGGGGACTAAAAATACAAAAAAACATGCTAAACACGCATCTCACCAGACAGCCCCCAAGAGTCCGGATTACAGAAAACAGCAATGTATTCCGACTCCGGACGCCTGAATGCTTCTGCCTTCTCAGTATACACCAATGACAGGAAGCGGCATAATGTCCGTCTACGGCGGCTTGGTACCGTTGGGATTTGCCCATTCCAAAAACTCTGTTTCATATACATGTTTATAATACCATACTCCCCCAGAGACTGCAATCCTTTTTTGCCCGGAAGAACATATGTACCACTCCTCCAAACAAATAAAGAAGCCGAATACAATTTGCCTTTCAAACTGCACTATGCTAGAATAACGCCAAAAATTTTTATCAGGAGGCACACTATGAACCCCATCATTAAAGAAGAAAACAAGATTTATGCCATCGGCTATTCTTACGAAGCCGACTGGACTGAACTCTGTCACACCGTCGACAGAGCTGCCTATTGGTCTGTGACTGATTTTTCCAATATGGACAGAGAAGCTTATGCAAATATCGAGAATAAATTCGGCATGGAGATTGCCTTCTGGAAATGCAAAGAAACAGGCGATTTTGAAATGCAATTCTTTTTCGGAGAAAGAGTAGAGACTGTAGGAAACATACCGGAAGGTATGGAACTGCTGGAAATCCCGGAAGCCAAATACGCCATTTTCACACTGGACTCCAAATTCACACCTGCTGATCAGAAAGCTTACATACAGGCAATCAAGGATCTGTGGCAGTATATCTTTAAAGAATGGTTCCCAAGAAGCGGTTATCGCCACGATGATGACAAATGCAATTTTGAGGTATACTTCGGTAATGAGATGCAAATCTATGTACCGATATACTAAAAGTGTAAAAAAACAGAGCCGGATACAGTCATAAACTGTTCCGGCCCCATTTAAACAGCCACATACTATACGTACATGAATATCTTTAGTATTTCATAATTAACTAATAATCCTCGTTGCCCACACAGCATGACCGCCAATCTCTGAAATAATAATCCCTGTATCCTGACCATACGCATGAATCACCTGTCCATCTCCAATATACATGGAAACATGATAAACCATTCCGTCTTTCGCATAAAAGATCAGATCTCCCGGTGCTGCAGAACTAACCGGTATCTGCATTCCATATACCGCCTGTGCTTCTGCCACTCTGGGAATAGAATATCCAAAGTTCGCATATATGCTCTGCGTAAATCCTGAACAGTCACATCCATTTGTCAGACTGGTACCTCCCCATACATAAGGATTTCCCAGAAACTGAAAAGAAAAATTGACCATGTCACTTCTGAGTATGGAATTCGCAGAAGCTTCCTGTACAGAAGTCAGAGTATAATAACATGCTTTATTCGCTTCAGGCTTTATCACTGTGTCTGCCATCTCAAAAAAAGTTTCCCCCTTCTCCCGGACTTCAGAAACTGCTTCTGCTCCTGTTAATAACTGTGAAGCTCTCACAAATCCTCTGGCATCACCGGATTCTACATAAACCCAATACTTATCTCTGTCTGCAAGTATATAACAAAGTCCGCCTTCCTTTAATGTTCCTATAATCCTTGCAGAAACTTTTGCTCCTTCCATGATATCTATATCACTTTTTGCCAGTGCATATACTTTTATTGCCACTACCTTTTTTGTTGTAGTATGTGTATAGGTATATGCACTATTCTCCTGATAATCCATCATGGATTCTGCGAAAGACAGATTATTTTCTCCTCGTCTTTCCACAATGCGATCTGTTTCCTCTCCGACCTTCAACTGATCTGCCAGAACAAATCCTCTCACATCACCGGACTCTACATAAACCCAGTCAGAGTTATCATCTTCCAGGACATAACATAAACCATAATATTTCATAGTGCCAACAATTTCAGAACTATCTGATTTTTCCTCATAAACAGCAGTCCCCATAGGATTCTTTACAAGGGCATATACCTTTTCTACCTGTGTAAATCGAAACTCCATAGAAAGTGCCGGTGGGGTAACAATATTCTGGCGTGAAATCAGTTCTGCATTTGTAATCTTCTTTTCTGTTTTTTCTTCCGTTTCTTTTTCAGTTACTACTGTAATCTCTTCAATCACAATTTCAGATGTACTCTCTTCTTCAATAATCAGTTCTGTTTCCGTACTTGTTTCTCCGGGAGTTTCAACTTCTATCACAGAAGATTCAGTATCTGATGTATCCGGAATAGTTTCTTCTGGTACTTTCTCCTGTGTTTGGACTTGTGTTTCCGGTATTGCCTCTGTAGGTACCGGCGGTTCAGTTGTTTCTATCGGCGGCTGTGTTTCAACCGGTATCTCAACCGTTTCTGATGTCTCAACCTGCTGAGTTTCTTCCTGTTTTACTACTTCACTTACCGCTTCTGTTGATTCGGGTATCTCCGGTTGTGCATCTTCTTTCTGTACTTCAGCCTGTGTATCCCCTTCTACCAGTAATTCTTCTGCATAAACAGTTGTAATTCCAGATATATTCTCACAACCAATCCACGTACTGCATATGGTAAGCATGGAATACAATGCGACTGTATACAATCTTTTCTTTCTCATATGGTTGTCTCCATAAAGGAAATCCGTCATATCTGATTTCTCAAGACATAACGGATTTCCTTCTCACTTAATTTACTTTACAGTAACTTTCACCGTCTTTGTAAATGTTCCTGCTTTAATTGTAATCTTAGCTGTTCCCTTCTTAATACCTTTAATCTTTCCATTTGCAGTAACAGTTGCTACCTTTGTATTAGAAGATGTATAAGTCACCTTCTCACTGATTCCGTATGTCTTCGGTTTCAGTGTCAGTGTCTTATTCTTCTTCACAGACACAGAGGATTTTACATTTTCGATACCCGGTACTGTTACCGTGATCTTCACTTTCTTGCTGCCAGATGTTGCTGTAATTGTAGCTTTACCCGGAGCAACGGCTGTGATCTTACCACCGGAAGTTACTTTTGCAATCTTCTTATTGGAAGACTTGTATGTAACCTTCTGAGTAGAGGTAAACGGTTTCACTTCACTTTTCAGTGTATGGCTCTTCTTCACTGTCAGTGTCAGTTTCTTATCTGTTACATTCGTTACAGACAATCCACTTGTCTTAACTGTACCTGTCACTACCTTAACTGTGTAAGTTCTGCTCTTACCGCTTGCCAGCTTAATCGTCAGTTTGGAAGTTCCCTTCTTCACACCCTTCAGAGTAATCTTTCCTGTCTTCTTATCCAAAGACGCCTTCAGATATTTTGTCTTGCTGGATTTTACAGAAGATACAGAATCTCCATTTGCCATAGTTACTGTGAATTTAGCGGTTTTGCCTTTTTTAACATTGAAAGATTTCAGCTTGCCAGGAACTTCAAGAACCGGTGTAAGAGCTTTACCTACATCCTTTGTTTCTTCTTTTTTGCAGACAGAACAGCTATGCTTCTGAATTTCTGCTGCTTTTACAGTTGCTTCAGACTCAACCGTCCATGCTCCGTACTTATGAGAAGTTGTCTTGGCAACGGATTCTGTCTTAGTTTCACCACAAGAACACTTGAATGTCTTCACACCTGAGTCTTTGCATGTTGCAGCTTTTGTAACTGTTCCTGCATCCCATGAATGAACATGAGTCTGCGGTTTCTGTGCCTCTTCTTCTTCTGCTTTCTTTAGTTCAGCTATTTTTGCTTCTGCTTCTGTCAGTTTCGTCAGAACTTCAGAAGAAACCAGAGCTTTCTGCTCATCTGTCAACGCATCATATGCTGCTCTTGCAGCTTTTACCATTTCTGCATCTGCTATTGTCAGACTGTCCACTGTCGGAAGTATTGTAATCTTATTTGTAACGTTTCCAGCCGCTTCTTTATTAGTTGTTTCCTGTTCTTCCGCATTCTGCATAGCTTCTATCTTCGCTTCTGCTTCAGCCAGTTTCGCCAGAATCTCTGAAGATACCAGTGCTTTCTGTGTATCTGTCAGTGCATCGTATGCTGCTCTTGCAGCTTCCACTTTATCTGCATCTGCTACAGTCAGCTGGTCAACTGCAGGAAGAGCTGTAATTGTTCCTGTTACTGTTGCTGCCTGCTGTTCATCTTCTGTTTTCTGTCCAGAACCTTCGACGATAAGAACAAATAACGCCGGGCCGGATTCATTGCCGCGTGATGTAAATCCGTCAGAATCTACCATTCCGCCTGCTGAAACACCTCCCTTAGAAGCGATGTAATATGTTCCTGGATTGAGATTTGTTGTATCAATAGTGATGTTTCCGTTTTCATCTGTTACCATCTGATCTGAAGTAAGATTCGCAAAGCCAGTGTTTGCCTCTCCTTCTTCCAAATCAACTGCAGCCTTATGGTAATTCCACTTGTAAATATCTGCAGTTAACTCTTCTGTCCAGAAGAGCTTCTGCTCTTTCATTCTGGAATATCCTGTAAGATAATTGCCTGCTGCACCAGCGTTATACAGTGTCAGGGTAATCTTATCGCCCTGAACCACAGTCTTTGTCTCAATGGTATCTGTAGTGTCATAAGATCTATTGTCATCATCTGCTACAAAGAATCCATAATTTGATCCACTTGCATTTCCCTCAATGAAATGGATTGAAATGATATCGCCGTCCTTGAGGGCAATCTGATCGGATGTTGCCCCCCATTCTTCACGACCTAAAGGATATACATAATTTACGTAGTAGTTCAGATTGGTGCCATCGCCCCAAAGATTCATGAAGCTGGAACCTGCACCTTGAGTCCAGGAGATAGCCTCGTTAAAGTCATTCTTTGCATTTTCATCTGCAAATCCTTGTCCTACGTCGTCAGGATCCATACCTAAATAATAGATCTCTGTTGCACAGATATATGCGTGCATTGCTGTAATTACGCCATAAGCAGTTTCCTTTGTTCCTGCTGTCTGATTTACAGGTTTTCCATCTTTATCAACATAGCAATAAGGATTGTAGTAGTATCTTTCAAGGTCGTACAGTTCCAGATCAAAATAAGGCACTTCTATGACTTCCTGTGCAAGTATGTCACCACTCTTGCCCACATAAAATTCATCGATACCTTTTGTAATAGTAAAGCTTACATTCACGGTATCATCATATGGAATCATTTCGGTTCCGCTGATTTCAATTTTCTGATCAGCAACAATATTAGAAATTGTATAAACACCGTTATCATCAGCAGAAAGCTTTTCATCGTTTGCCATTACTTTAAGGTTCTTACCCGCTCTAAAGCCATCTGCAAACTCAACCGTAAACTTATAGTCACCGTTTCTGTCAACAGTCGTTGTGTAGCCCTCTTCGGAAACTACTGCATATCCATTGCCTGTTGCAGGAAGGGTGATTGTATGTGATGTCGGAATCTTCACAACACCTGTTACTATGATACTGAGAGGACCTGCGACATTTTCAACAGTGTAAACACCTTCTTTTTCTTCCATCACCTCTGTTCCGACTGTAACCGTGAAGTTCGGACTCTTTTCGTAACCTTCCGTAATTTCAACAGTAAATGTATAATCTTCGCCTTCTACTGCTTCGTCGTCACCACTGATAGTGTAGCTATCATCGATTGACTTTGTTACATCAAATGTAGACTTTGTGCCAAGACCGCATCTTACGCATACAGTGCCAACACCTGGAATTTCCATCATGTCGTGCGCATTTGCTGTCTGCCATGTGAGAACTGCTGCCGGACAGCTTGCTTTGAAACTGCCACCAAGAAGTGCAGCAAACTCTTCACTTACCATTTCGGCTCTTGTCTTGGATACTGCAGAAATATTATCGCCTATAGCATTACTGTTACTGCTGTAGCTTGCAGGTACGCCCTGAGCAGACGCTGCAACGAGCCAGTACGTATTTTTGATAGTTGCTGTATGGTTGTAAATTTGTCCTGTTACGCCATATTTTGCCTCACCTGCATTATAGCAGTTTGCGATGGTTGTACCGTTATGGACACTGCCCACAATACCGCCAACAACGCCTGTTCCGGTTACCTTGCCCGTATTATATGCATTTGTAATGTAGCTTGCTTTTGAACCCTGGAAGTATCCTCCAATACCACCGACATTCTGGCCGCCGTTTATGTTTCCTGTATTGCTGCAGTCTGCTACGACCATGTCGCCGACCGCATAGCCAAATATACCGCCTGAGTAATATTCACTGCCTGTTATATTGCCTTCATTTACGCAGTTTATGATTTTCACATGACCGGCAATATCATTCCATAAAATCATCGGTGAATCACCAACGATACCTGCTGCACAAGATTCGCCACCAGCTGATACATCAGCCCGGTTGATACAATTTTCAAAATTCGCAAACTGTACGTAATATGCCACACCTGCCCCCAGTGCAGTACCTTTAATAATGACGTTCTTAATCTCTGCGCGTGCGCTGTTTGAAGCACCTCTTACACGGTAGAAAAGTCCGTATGTGTTGTCAAAAGTGACTGTATGATTCTGACCGTCAAAACTTCCTGCAAAAGGCTTGTTGAAATCACCGATAGCTGTCCACGCTTTATCGGTGAGGTCAATATCTGCAGTCAGAACAGCACTGATTGAACTATTACCGCTATTAACTGTTTGCGCAAACCACATCAGTTCGTCTGCATTGCTGATTTGATAAACTCCGTTGACCTGCTCAGGTGAAGCATCTACTGCACTGCAGACGCTGCAAATTTTATCCACATAATTGTGTCCTGTTGCAGCAATCGTTTTAGATTCATTTGCCTGACACACACTACAAGCCCTGGTTTCCTCACCATCCTCTGTACAAGTGGCTTCCTTAGTTTCAGCCCAATCGCTCCATGAATGGCCAAGAGCCGCAACACTTTGTGTTTCTTGCTCACTACAGATTGTACAAGTTCGAGTCTCAGACCCACTGTCTGTACAGTTTGGTTCTGCTGTTTTTGCCCATTCGCTCCAGGTATGCCCCAATGCATTCACTTCGTCGCCCTTATAGCTATGACCACAGGTACATGTGTACACGGTATAGCCACCGGTGGTGCAAGTTGGATCCGTAGTTTCATCGGCATACTTATGGGTATGATCCTTATATTCAAAGGTAAACAGTGTCAGCGCTGGATAACCCTCGCCTTCTCCTTCTGCTGTAATTGCCTTACCTTCGCATTTGTCATTGAACTGATAATCAGTTACCGGAATTTTGATTGTCTGAGTACCATCATCGTTCAGAGTATAGCTATCTCTCAAAGTTGTACTTCTTACAGTTGCAGAGCTGACAGCATCTACACCATCCAGAGTTGTACTATACCCATAAACTGTGGACCCGTCATCAAAGATATCTGCATCCGCACCATAAGTAACGTCTACATGAGTAGTTCCCATAGGAACAATCACATGGTAGTAAGGAACTTCATGAACATAACTGTAAGAAGATTCCCAACTGCCCAGTTTATACAGGCATTTATAGAGAATAGAATCCTTATCCAGCTCATTTTCTCCGATAGAAATAGACAGGAAAGGAGCATTCGGTTCATCAGGCTCTTCCGAAGAACCGCCTTCATCTTCCGCATATGCAAAACCTAACAGATACAGCGTTTTGTAGGACGAATCGTATGCGCCATAGTATTTACTGTCTTCAATCATGGATGCAACATCCAGATTGATTGAATACAAGCCATCTTCACCCTGAACAGCATCAGACTCGGTGCCGCCTGCACTGACACTACCCTCATCGGCATTGTATGTTACCATGCAGCCGGACAGTTTTGCCGGACTTCCGTACGGAGTTGGATGTGTGCCAGACTTAAAGGTTACTGTAACTGTTTCTGTTCCGGCAGGAACCGTTGCCACATAACTCGGTGCGGATGATTCCGTTCCCCACATGCTAAATGTGATTTCATCACCTGCGGTAATCTGGGTTACTTCTGTAATTCTTTCAATATTCATTCCTTCAGGAATTGTAATTCCGTCAGGTGCAACATAGTCAGGATCTGCTTCACCACATACAGTACAGCTGCCATTTTCATAGCTATGCTCATGTGTTTCATCTTCCGCATATGTAAATCCTAACAGATACAGCGTTTTGTAGGACGAATCGTATGCACCATAGTATTTACTGTCTTCAATCATGGATGCAACATCCAGATTGATTGAATACAAGCCATCTTCACCCTGAACAACATCAGACTCGGTACCGCCTGCACTGCCACTACCCTCATCGGCATTGTATGTTACCATACAGCCAGACAATTTTGCAGGATTTCCGTATGGGTCTGGATGTGTACCACCCTTAAATGTTACGGTAACTGTTTCCGTTCCGGCAGGAACCGTTGCTACATAACTCGGTGCGGAGTATTCCATTCCCCACATGCTAAATGTGATTTCATCACCTTTTGCAATCTGGGTTACTTCTGTAATTCTTTCAATATTCATCCCTTCAGGAATTGTACTTGATGTCAGTCTTTCAATTCCTTCAGAAAATAACTCCATGGTATCTACACTCATTACTTCTTCAATACCCTCGCCAAGTTCGGAACTTTCATCCTCAAACAGACCAGGCTCTACCGCATCTTCCAGAGAATTATCCAACACCTGTTCCTCAGGTTCTTCCGTAGATTCCTCTGAAATTTCTTCTGAAAATAGTATTTCCTCAGATACAATTTCTTCATCTGTAAATGTCACTTCATCAGATGAAAATTCTTCGTCTGCCACAATTTCTGCTTCTTCCACTACATCCACGATCTGCACATCTTCAAATGCCAGTACAGACATCGGTGCATTCAGCACCATCATGCATGTAAGTAGGATACACAAAATCCGGTACAGCTTTTGTTTCGCCTTCATATTTTTCCTCCTTTAATTAGTTTTATAAATCTATACGTGCACAGTCCATTCAGCTTTTATTTGCCCTAAAATATTTTTTTGCAAATAAAAAAGATAACGTTCACTTTTGCAAGTTTTCGTTATCTGATAGACATCCATGTACGCAGATTCATATCTAAAAAAGAGGAAACCATCGTGTCCCGGCTGTCACGGGAACGTACGCGCTTGCTTTGGAATTTCACCAATATCACAATGTTTTTAATTTCTCTGTTCCCAACAGTCAGCGAAAAATACTGTTGAACCTGATGGGTCTGTACACAACCATAAAACAGAAATAATTTCTGTCTACAGTTCTTATTCATTTTTTTATATTTAAATTTCTCACTCCAAATCATTATCCTCGGAGAATCTGCCATGCTGACAGGCGATAATCAAACACAGCAGTTTTCTCATCGGGCGTTTAGAGTGATTTTAAAGACTTACAAATTTTTTCAAACAAAAAAGCCATGCCGGACAAAAAAGGCATGACCAATAAACGATCCTGTACCTCTTGAGTCCGAAGAGTTCTGTACATCCACCATGAAAATAGACCTGACTTAATACTTTCGTATCATACAGTAGCGTTCCTGTGCAGGATTCTCACCTGCTTCCTATACGTCACAGCGCATAAAATTCCCACGGTTTCATCTGAATCTATTATAAATCTTTTTCTGTTAATTGTCAAATCAATTATTCTTTTCCCTACCAGTTAATTATTCTTCCTGATAACACCTGAAACTAACAAAAGGAATCTTCTACAATTATCTGGTTTTCAGAATCATATAAAATAAATCCGTTTACTTTAACTACTTTTTGCCCGGTTACATACATATCATTGGGTTGATGAAAAAATGTTTCTATGTATCGTTCTCCTTTAACAGAATCTAGCGCAATTCCCAAATGATTGAACTCTCCTTTTCTTTTTTCTTCAAAAAGCAAATAATCACTTTTAATTTTAGACCTAATAACTGCCGGGTTAAAATCAATCACAGCATCTGTATATGTTAATGTTGTAAGGTTTTCATAAGAAAAACTTTCATATCTATCTTGTATAGCAGAATAAAAAACACTTGCTTTTACCTGTGCATCCGTAAAAGTAGAATTTTTTATTCGACGAATCACATCTTTTAATTTAACCGTTTTATTCTTCTTATCCAGCCAAAATTGAATCAACTGGATGTCTTTTAATTTATGAAGTCCTAACAAATGAGCAAAGTTTTCTTCTCTGTAAATCACCTCAATACTTTGTCCATTTGCAAGCTTATATTCCGCTTTACAGTTTTCCAAACGCATATACTCATTGTATTTTCTCAACAGTTCATCCATAATATCATCCAATCTGACATATGTAAAATGCTCCTGACTTAACATCAGGAGCACTACATTCTCTTTGGTATGGTTCCTTTTTTTTCAGCTATAGCCTATTCGGGAGAGCGAACCAACTCTCAGTTGGGAACTCCAGACGTGAGCCGAAAGACCACGCCCTTCTCTGTTCACTTCAATAATACCAAAAACAGCTCCTTCTTTCAAGCTATAAATCGTATCTTTTGAAATTTCTTTTCCCCTATCACCTGCAGAATCATCGGCAACAGCAGAAACAGTGCATATGTTCCATAAAACACATACGACACCGGGGTGATCCGGTTCATAATTATTTCCGGACTGAAAATGATCCTTGTCTGATCAAACAGTACTGCCGCTGAGATCACTGTCAGACAGCTGAACATTGCAATTACAAATCCTCTGTCTCTGTTGTCAAACCGATAAATAGAAAAAGCGGTTCTTCCCCTAAGGGAATATCCCCTGCACTTCATGGAAGCTGCGCTTTCCACAAAGTCTTCCATGGTCCATGTGATCAGAATAGAAGTAAAGCCAAAGGTATGCCGGATTTTCTGTAAGACATTTCCCTGCATACAGCCTTTCCCGATTCCTCTGCGTGACAACTCAATCCTTCTTGCTCTCTGTTTTACTCTCGGAATAAACCGTAATAAAACGGACAGGTATAAGGACAGTCTGGGTGAGATCCGGCCAAACAGATAGATAATCTTATCTGTGGATACGATTGTAAAAATGCAGGAAAACAGCATTACTACTGTAATGGTTGTGATTCCTCTCACTCCTCCTGCAACGATTGATTCCAAAGTGATCTGATTACCGATCATATTCACCCGCAGATTCGTCACTCCAAAATGGTTGTAATAAGAATACCATGCCGTATAAGCTGCAGCTGCAGGAATCAGGCAGAAATTGAAAATAACAGATTTCCTTCCATTCAGCTTTGCAGAATAGAGAAAAGCGGCCAGATATGAAATTCCAAGAAATACGGGATGCTGAAACTTAACCGTACAGAAGATCGCCGCAGTAAAATAGATGAAATTGATCATCGGATGGTAACTGTCAAATCTCATACCTCATCCTCTTCCATCATACCATATTTGATTCTAATACGATCCAGCTTCTCTGTAACAGGTCTGCCAAGAAGCAGAATCGTAAGAGCAGTTGCCAGTGCATGAACTGCATTTACCGGCAGTCCTGACAGGTAAACGGCCGCCGCTGATTCTTTTGTAATCGCAGTACTTACCGTAAACAAAGTGGAGGTATCAAGAAGTGGTCCTACAATACACAGAACCACTGCTCCGCCGAAAATAGCCGCCGATACTTTTTTTGCTCCTTTGATAATTCCTGCCTTCGCAAGCAGCCCTGCCAGAAATCCGGCGATACCAAAAGCAAACATCTGCCACGGTGTCCATGGCCCCTGACCAAAAAGAAAGTTGCTGACAAATCCACTGACTGCCCCAGTCAGAAATCCTGCTTCCGCGCCAAATGCCATGCCTGTAATGATCACAATACCCACCATCGGTTTAAAATGCGGTACCATGATAAATGCCGCCCGGGAAGCTACTGCAATGGCGCACATAACCGCCAGTGTTACGATCTCCCTTGCTTCCGGTTTCCTCTTTTCAAAACTCAGGAAAAACGGGACCATCGAAAAAATGATCAGCAGGATACTGCACAGGTAATATCTCCGGTTTCCGAAATATCTTGACGCAGCAAGTACAAGCGGCAGCATAATGCAGATTACCAGCACACTAATCCAGGTATGCCGGAACTTCTTTTTTATTCTTACAGATTCTTCTGACATAATGTAATCACATCCTCATTCGTTATTGCATTGGAAAATACATGGCGGCTCATGCGGTTTGCCGCTGTGGTATAAAAGCTGTTCTGTGAAAAGAACCGGTTCGGTGTATTCGTAGTCACGATTCCTCCATCAAAGAACATACTTACAAGATCCGCATATCGGGCACAGAACTCTACATCATGAGACACCATAAGAATCGTTACACCTCTTGCTTTCAGTTCGCCCATGATCTGTGCAAATTTCTGTTTAAAAAAGCTGTCGATTCCTTTTGTAGGTTCATCCAGAAGCAGAATCTTCGGGTTGGTCAGCAGCACCTTCGCAAGCGCTGCCCGCTGTTGTTCTCCTCCGGAGAGATCATAGGGATGACTGTTCATCAAATGGGCAATGTCACACAGCCTTGCTGTCTCTTCGATTTCTTTCTGATACTGCTCCTTTTTGCCGGATACCATTTCTTCCAGCTCTTCCCGGACAGTTTTTCTTGCAAACAGGCTCTGCGGATCCTGCGGCAGCATGGCAAGATTTCCCTTGAACAGCTCCCCTGACCGATATTTTTCAATTTTTTTCCCGTTAATCAAAACCTTGCCGCGGTAAGGTCTGCAGATATTGCAGATTGCTTTCAGGGTAGTAGATTTTCCGGTTCCGTTGCCTCCCACAATGGCATACATCGTCCCCCTCGGAACCTGAAGATTGATTCCCTTCAGTATATCCGCACTGTCTTTTTCATACCGAAACCAGGCTTCTTTTACAAGGACTGCCGGATCTTCGATGTTATCCGGGTCCAGTAATTCTTTCTCCTGTTTTTCCACCGCGATAAACTTCGGTTTTTCATCCTGAAAAATCCGATCCAGCCATTCTGCGCCTTCCCGCACAGTAAGCGGACACCTTCCTGCTGTTTTTTCCGGATGTGTATCCTTCACACCGTAATAAATCTGTACCGGCGTAGGCATTGCAGCAAACATCTTATTATTGTCTTTCTGCAGATAGTCCCCCACTTTGCCCGGTTCCCCCTCTGCTATCACCTTTCCATCTTCGATCACAACAACCTTGTCCGAACAATAATAAATGTCTTCCAGTCGGTGTTCCGTGATGATGATCGTGGTCCGAAGCTCCCGGTTGATCTTCTTGACCGTATTCAGAAAGTCAGAAGCCGCAATGGGGTCCAGCTGACTGGTTGGTTCATCCAGAATCAGCACATCCGGCTGCATCGCCATGATGGAAGCCAGATTCAGAAGCTGCTTCTGACCGCCTGACAGCTCATTCACATTTTTATGGAACCATCCCTGAATCCCAAAATAGCTGGCCATCTCTGCCACACGCAAACGGATAATTTTCTGATCTACTCCAAGACTTTCCAGGCCGAAGGCCAGCTCATGCCATACCTTATCCGTCACAATCTGGTTATCCGGATTTTGCATCACATAACCGATTTTAGAAGACTGTGTCCGAAGATCCACCTCCTTCAAAGACTTTCCTTCAAACAGAATCTCCCCTGTCATTTTTCCATGAGGAGCCAGCACGCTCTTCAAGTGCTTCAAAAGTGTAGTCTTGCCACTCCCGCTCCTGCCGCATACTGTCACATACTGCGCCTGTTCAATGGTTAAATTCACCCCCGACAAAGCCGGTTTCTTTTTTTCTGTCGGGTAATAAAAACTTATATCTTTGATCTCAAACTGTGCCATCTTAGTTCCTCCCAAATATTTACCGCTGTTGGTATCGACAAAAAAGCGACATATGCAAGAAGTCCCGTAAACATATAGGGGTTTTGGATCCCCTTGCACTCAAACTCCGGTACGTATGTGACAGATGCCGCTCCATTTACACAGCAAAATGCCACAACCGCAATCAACACAATCATACCGGCAAACATGCGCTTATCTCTTCCCTCGAACCGGTATATTGAAAAAGTGGTACGTCTGCCGCATCCATATCCACGGCTTCGCATGCTGTCGGCTGTGATCACGCCTCCCTCAAGCGCCCAGGATGTCAGTGCAGATAAAAGCACCATACCATGCTCTGTCTTTTCTTTCATACTGCCCATATCCGTGCCTTTTCCAATACAGCGTCTGGCACCATTCATCTGGCCTGTCTTATCTTTATAGGCCGGAATCAGACGCAGCACCATAGTCAGGATCAATGTAACCGATGGCGCCATCTTACCGAACAGATACAAAAACTTGTCACTGGTCATCACCACCTGATACGATGCAAACCAGCTAAGGACAGATACCAGCATGGCTGAAAGTGCAATTCCGTAAAATAGAGCTTCCAGTGTATAAGGCCTTTCAAAATATGTGAATAATACTGTCTCACCCAATGTGTTAAACACAGGATTGAGTACGGACAGAACCACCAGCAGAAAGCCCATACCGGTTACAAATTTTAATCCTTTTTTCCCCTGTACAGTCAAATAATAGCCATTGGAAAGTATCAGGGAACAGACCTGAAAAACCGGATGGATCAGGATCATACCAAAGACGATGGCTCCGATAAAAAAAGTAAAATTGATCACCGGATGGTACGCTGCAAATTTATCCTTCACTCTTGCCCACATCCTCTCCCAGTCCGTTACAGGTATAGCACCATACAATTTCATCGCCATCCTCCAGCTCATAACTGGAGCATCCGTAGTTCGGGAACCAGCCGTTGACTTTATACATCCAGCCGGATTCATTTCCGCAGTCAAATTCGTACAGGTGATTGATCCCCTCAATATAATAACTGTCATAAACTGCCGTCCAGGCATATTCGATCTGAATTCCGGCATCTTCACATACTCTGGTCAGTACATCAAATACGGTCTCACCCTCTTCAAATTTCACGCTGCTCACATCAAGAATCGTTCCATCTTCCGGAACATAAACCTCTTTTCCTGCGTCCAGCCTGTCCATATTGTCGAGAATGGTATCGCACCGGATCGTGATCGTACACAAGCTGTCATCTGAAGCTTCACTGTCGTTTTCTTTCCTCTGCATTTCCGACTCTTGCCGGTCTGCATCGGCAGAATCAGCTTCTTGCTGCAGCTTATCTGTTTTTGCTGAAATACTGCCATCCGTCTTATTTATTATTGAAAGACTTTCTCCTTCTTTTACCTGTTCCTGAGAACCATCCCGCAAAGTAACACTCACATCTCCGGCATAATTATTCACAACATATGTTTCCTCCTGCACATTAACAGAAAAAACTGCATTGGACAGATCCGCTTTATTCTCTGCAAAAATAACCTCCAGTGTTCTTTTCTGACCTGCCGTATCGCCGGATACTTCTCCCTGTTCTATCTGAAGAACAATCGTTTCACTGCTGCACTCAGAAAGAACCGCTTCCGTATTCTCGTGCAGCACAAACTTTCCTGCCTCCTGAAGCAGAAATTCTGCCTGCGTCCCCGTCTTTGTCTCAATCCTGTCGCCACTTCGCAGAACCTGATCCTGATCCAGAGTATAGCCAATACCATTTCGCTCCATATTGGCAACCCCTTTGATTAATCCGCTGGTCACTATCGCATCTTCCGTTCTGTCAAACCAGCCCTGAATCCTTCCGACTATGAGCATGCCACCTGCTGCGATTCCAATCATCAGCAATACCATTCCTATATTGAGCAGCTTCTTTTTCTTCTTTTTGCTCATATCTGCCTCCCGCTCATCCAAAAATCAGTTCAAAACACGAAAAAAAAGGTAATGTGGTCCCTTATAGAAACCACATTACCTGACAGGCGTTCTCGTGCGAAACCACCTCATCTTATACCAAAAATCCCAGCTTGCCGACTATACGGCTGCGCACACACCTGTGCAGAAATCACATCTGCTCGCTGAAGGATTTTCTCTTACCTATGAATAATCGCACAAAATTATATTCTTGCTAAAAGTGAGTATAATGCAACCGGAACTTTTTGTCAAATAATATTGCTTTTTTGAAAAATCTCATGTATGATTAAAAGCAATCTAATATTTTTATAAACAACTATCGGTTTTAAGTTCCGCAACTGTGATGTTCACTTTTGCGGCTTAGAGGGAATCAGGTGTGAATCCTGAACAGTCGTGCTGCTGTAAGCGTGCAGTTGTATCTCATATCCATTGTGGGAAACCATGAGAAGGGAGATAGAACGTTACTGCGCAAGTCAGAATACCTGCTTAAAGCTACTACCATATACTACACGTAATAGGAAGATGGAGAGGTGGTTTTCTTTTGATGTTTATTTGCGTCGTGTGGTGTGTTTCTGGTATTTAATTACACCTCTTCTGACGTTTTCCTGTTCTTACATCGATAGTTAACGTGACTGATAGTGTGGTTTTTCACTTCAATTACACCTTTACAGGAAAACAAATAAAATAGTTTTTCGTAGAGGAGTTTTTTATGTTATGTCTAACGGTTTGTACCCCCCAACAAATTCACAATCAAAAAGTGACCTTTTGTCACATAAAAATGCAATTAAATACATAGCCAAAGATACCGTGCTTCCACCCCATATCAAACAGATTACCACGGAAGTATTTTTCAGAGACCGAACGATTCGAACCATCGTTTTTCCAAAAGCTCTGGAAACAATCGGTGCAAGAGCATTTTTCAGATGTGCCTCAGTCAAAGAAATCCACCTTCCGGAAAAAGTAACATCGATAGGGGTATCTGCATTTGCTGAGTGTCCAGCCCTTACTGCAGTAACTCTGCCTGTGGAACTTCGAGTATTGAAAGATGACATGTTCAACAACGACCGTCGCTTAAGAACTGTTCTGTTTCCGGAAAACTGCAAACTGGAATCAATCCGGTCAGGTGCTTTTTTTGAATGCCTCGCCCTGGAATCCATTGTTCTTCCGGACAGTCTTCTGGAAATCGGAAGCCGGGCATTTTACCGTTGTAAAGAACTGAAAAAAGTCCAGTTTCCAAATAATCTGAAACAGATCCATGATTCTGCCTTCTATTTCTGCGGTATGGATGAACTCCATCTTCCGGATTCACTGGAATACCTTGGTGAAAGTGCATTTTTCAAGTGTAAATATCTGGTCGATGTAGAATTGCCAAAATCAGTCAAACATATCGGAAAATGGTGTTTCCATGGTTGTCATCGTATGAAAACACTAACGATCCGACACGATCCTGAATTTATCGGAGAATGGATTATTAACAGAGCTGCAACAATCCGATGCTACAAAGGTTCCATCGCAGATCGGTATTGTCAGCAAAATGAACTGTCTGTGGAATACCTGGAAGATTAATTGTGTATCACGCAATACTTGCATTTTTATTCTACCCATGCTAGGATATTTGCAAATCTTATATTTAAATTTCGAAACAATTATCGGTTTTAAGTCCTGTCGTCCTGGCTTTTTTGCCGGATACAGCTAAGAGGAAATACAGGTGAAAATCCTGAGCAAACATATTTCTGTAAGCGGACAGCCATGGGCTATGCTTTGTCTTCATTACATGTCGCTGTTACGTAAGCCAGAATATCTGCTTAAAGCTTGCCGGACATTTCTACCCAGAATAGAGATGTGGTTTCCTGTACAGGACAGTATGCAGACAACAGTGACCCTTATTTGTTTTTATCTCTACTATTTTGCTCCTTTGCAGGAAAATTCGTTTCTTTTTTGCAAAGGAGTTTTTTATGTCTACATCAGCAAATGTTTTCTTCAGCGGCCGCACAATCAATCCTCAGAATGTATCGCGTTATCTCGCACCTAATATACGGCTGCCTTCCGGAACCTGGATTATTGAAGCAGAAACTTTTTCAAACAAACGCAAAATCCGAAGTATTGTTTTTCCTGATTCCCTGCGTCAGATTAACGATCAGGCATTTTTAAACTGTACTTCTCTCAAAGAGGTACACCTTCCTAATCAGCTTATCAAACTTGGTATCGGCGCTTTTGCAAGATGCCTTACACTTGAAAAAGCGGTGCTGCCTTCTTCCCTGCAGATAATCCCTGAAGGACTTTTTGCCTATGATGCAGTATTGCAGGAAATTACTATCCCCTCAGACAGCCAGCTCAAGCTAATCCGGCAGGCTGCTTTTATCAACTGCAATGCACTGTCTTCTCTGACTCTGCCAGACAGTGTTCAGAAAATAGGACGCAGAGCCTTTTACCGCTGCAAAAATCTGGATAAGTTTCATTTCCCGAAATCGCTGACTTATATCGGTCTTGAAGCATTTTATTTTTGCGGTTTTACTTCTCTGGACCTGCCCGACTCTCTGGAATATATCGGTGAAAGTGCCTTCTTCAAATGTACCAAGCTGACCACGGTCACATTGCCGCCATCTGTAAAACACATTGGCAAACTTGCTTTTCACGGATGTAACCGACTGCGGTATCTGGAGATCCGGCATGATCCTGCTTTTATCGGAGAAGACATTGCCAACCGCGTCGTTACGTTCCGCTGTTACAAAGGATCTGCCGTAGATAAATACTGCAAGAAATATGGATATAATGTGGAATATCTGGAAGCTGAAGCTCCATTTTCCATATAGCAGTGAGAAATGCACATATTTCGCAAGGACGGACGCGCAAAACAGCTTCAATCCTGTTATAGTATACACAGGAGGAGACTTACATGAGCTATCTGGAAAGTATTGAAAAAAGCAAGCGCTATATCATGGAACACATCACAGAGACAATCACTGCAGAAACACTGGCAATGGAAGCCGGTTATTCGCTCTATCACTTCTGTCATGTCTTTTCCAATGTAACCAGCCTTTCGGTCGGAGCTTACATCCGGCAGCTGCGCCTTACCATGGCTGCAGATGATCTTTTGCAAGGTCAAAGTGTAATGGATATATCCTGCAAATATGACTTTGATACTCCGTCCGGCTTTGCCCGTGCCTTTCGCCGCCACTATGGAATGTCTCCAACAGAATTCAAAAAATGGAGGAATACGATGAAACCAGAAATCAAAAAAATGGACGCTTTTTCCGCAGCATGTTATTGTCTTGCAAAACCAGAAGGCGAATTTGACTTTGTAAGCAACACAGCTTACTGGCTCGGAAAAGACTTTTCTTCTGTAAGTCTGGAAGAATACCAGAAACTTACCTATGAAGGATATTCCGAAATCGGCGCATGGCTGCATCCGGATAAAACTACCGGAGAACTTTGCTATTATTTTGGACCGATTGTAAAGAACACCAATTATGTACCGGAAGGTATGTCCCTCATTCAGATTCCGGCAGCTGAATATGCAGTATTTACTGTTCCACAAGCTAAAGATGTAGCTGAATTACATGCCAACATTCAGAAAACCTGGAAATATATCTATACCGAATGGCTCGATAACAGCAACTGGAAATATGATGAAAGCAAATATAACTTTGAACGTTATCTGGGCGAAAATACATATATCTATGTGCCGATATGTAAATAAGTTTAGTAATTGAAATAGTTAACTTAAAGGATTACAAATATGACAAATCATGAATTATTAGAGCTTGCCAAAGCAGAAGGTTTTACTGCCATTATGACAACCCCTGATCAGATTCCTGTAGATGCAAAGTTTCGGGTATTCTGTGAAGAAAACCGATGCGGCAAATACAATGCCAATTATTCCTGCCCACCGGATTGTGGTACTGTAGAGGAACTTCACCAGCGAATACTCGATGAAGATAAAGTCATGGTTCTTCAGACTTTATGGGATATCGCTGGTTATGAAGATGCAGAAACGATCATCCATGCGAAAAAATCACATAATACTGCTGCTCTTCGTCTGATGGAGAAAATAAGAAATGCTGGATATGCCGGGTTCTGTTCCGGATATAACGGATGCCCGCTCTGTAATCCATGTAAGCGTACTGAGAATCTGCCATGCGCACATCCGGATTTGAAGATAAGCTGCATGTCTGCCTACTGCATTGATGTAGCAGAACTGGCAAAACGCTGTGACCTTGCCTTTGCGTGGTCTGAGAACAGACTGCATCTTTTTGGAATGGTTGCATTTCATCTTGTAGATAGAGGACTCGACGATATAGAATCCGGTCGCGAACTTCCACTTGATGATGCCTTCAAAAAAAGCACCGAGCCATTTTAGGCTCAGTGCCTGTAACTACTGTACTTTCTTCATGTCAATCACTACAGCTTCCCGAAAACCAGACGTTTAAGATTTGCATCTCTGCTTTCCGGAAACTGATAAGGATTCTCCTCCAATCTGTCATAAACCTTATCAATACTGTCAAATAAATGAACGGCTGCCTGTTCATTTTTCAGTCTGTATATCAGATAATGTACCAGATCATCCGGAAGTTCTTCCGCTTTTTCTGCAATGATCAAATTATAAGCCATACCGTTCTCTCATAGCTGAAAGGGAACTCCTTGCATCTTTTACCTTTCCTGCTTTGATCTGTCTTTCCGAAATCTCAATATCTTCATACATTTTAATCTGTTTCATTATATGTTCAAAGCTTTCCATACTCATAATAACCATATCTCCATAACCATTCTTGGTAACATAAATCAGTTCATTTGTACGATGACACAATTCAGAAATCTCAGATGTGTTTTTCAAATCTTTAATCGGAATAATCTGCGGCATCTTTCTGCCCCCTCTCTTCATTGATGGGTTAATTATGCCATTTTTTTCAATCATCCTACACACATTTCCACTTTTTTCATACTCGTCTGAATACTATTCTTTTGGATATTATTCTTCTGAATCTCATTCCGGGCATTCCTCATCCGATCATGAATAGATATTCTTTCAGAAGAATTCTGTTCACCTTCCACAACTTCCATTTCTTCTAAAAACGCGGTATCCTCTCGTTCATCCATACTCAAAAATGCATTCAATTCTGCCAGACGCCCCATCTTTTCATTCAGCTCTGCTTCCTGGGAAAATGGTTTCTCCACTTCCACTTTTGCATTTTCAAGCTGCTTTTCAGTATTATTGAGTGTTTCCTGCTCTTTTACCAGCTTCGCCTCCATACCATCTAGCACATTATTGATTCTGGTCAGGTTGCCATATACATCTGAACCAATCTCCACCAGATGTGTCAGTGCACCTTTCAGTCCAAGCGTGAAATTCTGATGAAAACTGTCAAAGGTAACCTGCATCTGAAATCCCAGATATTCTCCAATCGCTACTGCCTGATTTGGAACTTTTACCTGTTTACAAAATGCAAGAAGTGCCATACCCGCTTCTTTTTTATCCGTATAAATACGTTCTCCCAGCTTCATAGAAAACACATCTTTATCTGCTGGTTTTACTTTTTTATAATGAGTAATATCAGCAGTATATGCTTTGATCTGCGCCATTGCTGCTCTTATCTTCTGCGGATAATGTTTCAGAATATTATCCTGCAGGCGATAGATCTGACTGGTATGGTTTGCTTTCATTAACTTCAGCTTTGATACCTGAATATCCAGATCCATTTTTTCCTTTATGTATGGATTGCCAGTTGCCAGTGCCTTTACCTCTGCATAATTCAGACTGGCTTCATCAATATCTTCACAGGAACGCACCGGAGATTTGCTTGTCATAACCTGAGAAATAAATTTCTGCTTATTCTCGATCACCTGCCAGGAATAAGCATCAAAAGTTCCTTCCGTGATATATCTGGCTATCTTTACTTTTTTATTCCTGTTCCCCTGTCTTATGATACGTCCCTCTCGCTGCTCGATATCTGATGGACGCCACGGCACATCCAGATGATGCTCTGCGATCAGTCTGTCCTATAGTGATAGGTAACCCTTTGATGTTATCGCCAGATTTTCCCCCACTTCACACCGGACATGAGAGTTTCCCCTCATCCGGCGTTCCATCATCAGTAACTTCTACTTTTTAACATCGTAACTTACAGTTCCTCATCCAGTGCTTTTACGTCTATTTCCTCTAATCCTGCATTTTTTCTTATGGTATTTACTTTCCGTCTTTGATTACTGTCCAGTTTATATTTGTTTAGAATACGTTTGATTTCTTTTCTGTCCTGATTGTTTATTAGCCTTTCCATATCTTCATGCACAATAATCAGATTGTTATATTTATCATCGCCACCGCAGGACTTTGGGATTTTGCGGAGACACCGCATATTTTCTAAATCCAACGGTACTTTACAGATTGCACATTTGCCTCTTTGTGCCACAAACAGCGAGACGCAATTATCATTAAATTCTACCGTTTCGTCACTAATAGGGTTTCTCATAAGTTCATGCACCCTCTCTATATCTACAGTTTCTAATTGTTTGTGTATTTCTTTTCTCCCCTCAACTGTGTATTTATTTACAACAGCCTTTTTATGGAGAGGAACACGGTGTTGCACATAGCCAATCGGAACCAATGGCACACCGTTTATGAACCGCAGTTCTTTGCTTTTTCCGTACCTTTCTGCCAGATATGGCGTTAATGCTTCATTTGTTCTGCGTTTCACTCTTGTTTTTAATCTGATTTTTATGCTTGTTTTAATTTCATAGGCTAAGGTCTGCATATCTGGATTTACACACGTTGCCATACTGTAATAATTTTGTATTCCCATGACAAAGCTGTTATAGTCCCGAATTGCAAACTCACTGGCTCTGCTTCCATTCGTTTTTTGTATCTCAATAATTCTCTCTTTTGCATTGGTTTTTATTTTCTTCAAGGCCTTTTCTGAAATATGCGATTTTACCACATATTTATCGACTGGCGGTTTGCATTTGGTGTCTTTGCCTTTCTTGTGCACTTTTATCCTGAATCCTAAAAATTCCGAATAGCTGTGTTTTAGATTGACAATTTTTGATTTTTCTGGACTAATATCCAGTCCTAACCTTGTTTTGAGCCATTGTTTTGTGGCTTCAAACATTACAACCGCATCTTTGTGTTTCCTGCAAAAGATTTTAAAATCATCAGCGTACCTTACGATGAAGCACTCTTTTAATGTGCTGTTCCGCAAAGCCCTGTACTTCTTTGATTTCGATTGAGTTCCATTCGCCTTTATTGCTTCTTTATAGGCGTGTCTTGTAGGCATAAATTCCCACTGGCTGGCAATCCACCAGTCAAGTTCATTCAACACCACATTCGATAACAATGGTGAGATAATCGACCCTTGAGCTGTGCCTTTCTCTGGAAAACCGATTTCTGCAATTTCTCCTTTTAACATGGCTGAAATAATACTAATGAGCTTTTTATCCTGTATTCCTATCGTCCACAACTGTTTTAATAGTTTTCCGTGGCTGACATTATCGAAAAATCCTTTAATGTCAATATCCACCACGATATACAGTTTGTTGCTCTGTATAAGTTTCTCTGCCTGTGCAAGTGCATTTTCCACACCTCTATTTGGGCGGAATCCATTGCTTCTATCGTGAAATTTTGCTTCACATATCGGCTCTAACACTTGCAGAATACATTGCTGTATCAGCCTGTCTTCAATCGAAGCAATCCCAAGTGGTCTTTTCTTTCCATTACCTTTGTCAATCTCCACTCGTCTGATGGCTTTCGGCGTGTACCATTCCAGTTTGTTACGGACAAGTTCGATGACCTCTTTTTCAGTCATTTTTGCTAAATGCTCTATCGTTTTTCCGTCACCCCCCGGCGTGGTACTTCCATCATTCTTTTTCATGTTTCGATAGGCGAGTTTGATATTTTCTTCCATCAAAATCAATTCCATCAGGTTTTTAAATTTTCTGTTTTCTAAACTTTTCTGGTATAGTTCGTCAAATATCTCCTGCAATCCATAATACTCAATGTTTCTTAGAGTCTGACGTTTCAGCACTTTCTTCGGCACTGCCAAAGTCGGCTGTCCGCCTTTCTTAGTCTTACTCGAACCTTTGATTCATTACGAATTAAATTTCGATTCTTACTGATTGACTGGAGCCTATCCCTCCACGGCTTGTTATCACCGCTTCATTGGTACTGTGGCTCCACTTTC